>Ga0208667_1000048_pt1 | contig 50987 bp, 49 predicted proteins | sample 11BtaG_FD_184085 | JGI IMG/M metagenome (GOLD analysis project Ga0208667, IMG submission 184085) | Marine viral communities from the Subarctic Pacific Ocean - 11B_ETSP_OMZ_AT15265_CsCl metaG (SPAdes) (version 2) | ecosystem: Environmental > Aquatic > Marine > Oceanic | place: Pacific Ocean... | reverse complement strand
TAGCATACGTAGTCGATCTAGTTCATTATATAGTAATTCTCTAGTGTAATAGTAGTTACTACGTTCCGCATTATAATGAGTGCGTTTAGTGTTGATCTGGTAGAGTCTTTTATTATTATGTTTTAGTGATACTCTAACGTAACCGGACTTGTAGGTGTAACCTAATCTTCCATCACTCATTTCACATTTAATTGTACCGTTTTTACTGATGTTTAATACTTGCATAGTTTATTATATTTAATTATTAATTTATTATATTATCTTTTATGGTGCGTATTTAATTTGCAACCGTTTTAACAACATTCGCAGTTATTCCAGTCTTTACCGTTTCTACACGTCTCACCCATCACTTCAGTATCATTATATACTGCATCGATCAGGTCGTAGACCAACTCTTCTTCAGTTTCACCATCTTCCGGTATACAGTTCATTTCTACAAATTCTCTAATTCGTTTTTCCATTTCTCCTCTATATTCATAGTAAGATTCAAATTTAAAGTGTTGCACCGTTTCTTCATTCCAATTGTACTTCATATTTATAGTTTATAGTTTATATTATTAATTATTAGTTATATTTTAAAGTCACATATATTATCTTTTAGAGTGCGTATTCGATCTGCAAAAGGTATATAAAGTATTATAGAGTAAAAATAGATAGACGGGTATTATCTCACCTCTCTTAATAGAGATTGGTTAAAAAAAGGTGACAATAGCAAGTTAAGTATATATAGTAGGGGGCTATCGTCGCACTTTCGGTACTCGGTGATCTCTCTTTTCGTTCGGTGCTATACACCAACCTGCAGGTGCGGGTGAAAGTGTGGACGGAACATAGGTATGCTATACACCCGTGGTAGATTCATGGATGTTGTGGTTAGTTTAAACTACCTAGCCAATAGTTAATTTATGGTGGTAGTCTCTGGCATACTCGATCATGCCCTCGTCTGTTACATTACCGTTGAGGTATTGGTTTAAACTGTCAATCATTGCTAAAGTTTCTATTCTAATTTGTCGATCCATGTTTATAGTATTTATAGTTTATATTTATTTTAGTTATTTATTAGCCGAAGCCATAAGCCTACTTTTTAGTAGACTTAGCTTCAGTGATTGCTGCTAGATGTCTAACAGTGCTTGGTAAGTTAGTACTTTGTGACCAGTACTTTCTTTTGATCCAGCATGCTTGCAGTTTTAATTTAGGTAACATTGCAGTAAGTATAGTATCATGGCAGTATGTTACTGTTTGATTTTTGTTGTTGACAAAGGTGATCTGTTGGTTGCGACCAAGCCAGCTTTCGCGGACAACAAAGTTCTTTCTTACAAGCGGTGGCCAGATAGCTGCTTTTTCTTCGTTAGACATTGTTTTTAGAGCTTTTTGCATAATTTCATTTGTGTTCATAATTTTTAATTTTAAGTTATTATTTATTATTCAGTTATATTATCTTTTTAATAGCGTATTTAAGTTGCAAAGTTATTTTAGTTAATTAATTTAATATTTATTTTTATATTTATTTAATTATATTCTTTATTAACTTACACATATATTATCTTTTATACAGCGTATTCTATCTGCAGTGCTATACAGCGTGAAGGATCTGCAGTGCTATACGCGGTGCTATACACGCCGGACCCCGGCTGGTTACCTCCGAGGTCAATTAGCTGAGGTTATCCCACCTCACACCAGGATCCGTGTGCTTTAGACTGACGCCCAGAACAGATCTTGCTGCTCTGGAGTTAGTCCTCTTAGATCATCCTGCCCGAACATGTCCTGACAGATTAAGGTTCTTCGTTCAGACTCGGCTATGTTTCTCATAACCTCATCCCAGATGTTATAATTTTTTTCGTACATATTAATTTATTTGTGTTAGTGAGTTAAGATATTCTACTGCGAGCGCTAGCTCATAGTCATAGTTCAGTGCCTGAGTGTACAGGTATTCTTCGTTCCAGTGATCTTGTTTTTCGTCCATATTATTTTGTTTTAAATTCGACAATTTCTTTTTCTACAGTGTAATATGCGATATAGTTTAGATACTCTAAATTTGACGCTGTTGTTGTTACTACTTCATCCATTAGTTTTTAATTTAAGTTTATATTATATCTAGTTCCATTAGTATGTTTTCCATTATGTCTTCCTCAAGGAATTGATCCTGATCATAATCTCTTCTCATTATGTTGATCACTCTATAGATCATTTGTACTTTTCCTGGGTATCTGTCGTTGATCAATTGATCTATTCTATTATTTTTAGTCATATTATTATTATTTAGTTACATTATTATTATCTATGATCGGTCGTGTTAGATCTGCATTTTAGGACTGGACTATTTAGCCCAGTTAGTTACTTGTTTTATTTTAATATAGTTTTGTTTGTATACTTTTTTGATTGGGTCAAGATCTTTTTCATGTATGATTATAGAATCTTTTGATAGGGTGACTGGATAAGTGTTAATGTGTTTGTTTAAGATTTGTGATAAGATTAATTTAGGTTGAGGTGATTTAATTTTTAAAAGCATAGTTAATTAATTTAAAGTTTATATTATTATTATTTTATCTTCCACTATATTATCTTTAGATCAACGTGGTAGATCTGCAAAAAGGTAAATATATATATAAAAAATTATATAATAATAAAATAAATAATAAAATATATAATAAAAAAATTAGTTAAGCTAATAACCACGTACCAGAGTTGCAAAACGATCAGATAAATAAATAAAAATTAAAGGGGGGCTGGTAAAAAATAATCGACTTCCCCCACGGGAAAAAAAAAATGTATAGCGTAGCGTAACCCAATGGTTCCCTATGCGGAATAAAAAATTTTTTTAATTTTTTTTTGGGTCACTAATGTGACATTAGCCTGTTATATAATAATAGTAAGGGGCTATTGTCGCGTTTTAAGTAATTAAAAAATAGTGTAATCATACAAAGTATGAGACAACAACTTTCGCCGGCAGCTAGAAGAGCTAAGGCCGCTAGGGATAAAGCCTATGCAATGAGTCCTGCGAGGAAGGCTAAAAAAGCCCACTCTCAGAGAGAACGAAATAAGGCTAAGCGTGAGGGTAGAAATATCGATGGGCGGGATTATGATCATAAAAGACAGCGGTTTGTTTCTATTAAGTCTAATAGAGGTAATGAAGGTATGGGTACTCAATCAGAAAGTGGTAATAACTATAATACGAATTAAACGGAATGGCTAGAATTAAAACGTATCCTAACGATGTAATTGTAGACCCCGATGATAAACTTCTAGGATCAGATAGTCAGGACAATAGTTTAACTAAAAATTTTAGGGTATCGGACTTAGTAGATTACATAGGGCAATCTATAGAAGGGCAGCAAGGTCCTCCGGGCCCTCCGGGTGATCCAGGTGAGAATGGAACTAACGGGCAAGATGGCCAAGATGGAGAACAAGGAGCCCCAGGAGCGGACGGTACTTCTATCAATATACTTGGTACTGTTGCTAGCTGTGCAAATTTACCAACAACGGGTAATACTTCTGGGGACTTATATATATTAGATTCCGATGATAGTGGCTGTTCTTATGGAGCGGGTACTGCTGGAGATGGTTATGTGTGGACATCTACGGACACTTGGTTAAACATTGGACCCTTAAGAGGGCCGCAAGGAATACAAGGTGTGCCTGGTCAGAACGGAACTAACGGTACGGATGGTACTAATGGATCGGATGGAAGTGATGGCTCGCAAGGTCCTCAAGGAATTCCTGGACCTCAAGGAAACACAGGAGATACAGGAGCTCAGGGGCCGCAAGGAGAGCAGGGAGAACAAGGAATTCAAGGGAACCAAGGGATCCAAGGGAACCCGGCTGATGAGTTTGCTTTAATAGGTCTGAACTTGTCTTGGTCTACTCGAGATCCGGATTATGTTGTGAACAGCACTCATGTCCCTAATTTAAAATATTCAAAACTAGGCGTAGATTTTGAAAATCTTGAAATAGAATCTGATTACACTTATAAACTTATTTTAGAAAGAAAGAGGAGCGCAAGCGCGAGAAGCCTTAATAATTTTAGAAAAGCAGGTTACAAAAGACAAACAGGTAGCGGAATGCTCCCACCTTATAGCAGTAGACCCAGTGAAATAGAATTCACTACTGCAACCGGCAATAAATTTGATTTTAGATGGGACTTATTTTTTAAAAGTAATGGGTTTCCTGCACCAGCAGGCAAAAAACGTACTCAAGGTGTAATCACATACTCGAACGTACACTTTGCTTTGCGAATCTCAAAAGAAAAAGATAATATAACAGAGGTGTCCCCTGTGTTAAAAACGTTTACTCTTAGAGCTATTAATAATCCCGGGATGTCCACGGGACAACAAAAAAGACTAACCTTTATATTAAAGTAAAACAGCGGGAACCTAAGTGACTGGCCCAAGCGGTTGGCCACGGTGCTCTACCCTTATAGGTAGGGCTTACAGGTTGCCCATCAAATAAAAACTAAGAATGGCTAGAATAAGTACTTATGCAATAGATGCAAAACCCTCATTAGGAGATAAGGTAATTGGTACTGAAAATAACGGGCTTTTCTTAACTAAAAACTATTCATTTGAGGACATTGTTGAGTTATTGAACATAACTAACAGCACTGCGGTCGCAGATCAGATGATTTATAAATTTCAGTGGGATATATCGCAAGGTAGACTGCCTGGAACCATTAGTTTTGCTGCGGGAGGCGGTAATGAAACAATGTTTTCTGCAATAACTAGCTTATTAATTAGTAAAACCTTGCCTGGAGGCCAATCGGTTTCTAGTTATGCTAATTTATTTAATGGTAAAGACATAATATTATCGGAAATAGGTAATAGAAATAGTTATGGCACTTATAAAGTAACAGGTATAACGGATTATTTACCTGATACTAACTTTTTTGAGGTTAGCCTGACTCCTTCTGTAACCAATGGAACGATAAGCTTAGATAACTACTATATATTTAGTGAATTTGTAAGTGGAGAGCTAGAAGGAGATAAACATTTTACTTATACACAAGCAAATCCCTCAGCTGTTTGGAACATACAACATAATTTAAACAAAAACCCCTCTGTGTCAATAGTAGATACAGCCGGATCTCAAATATATACGGAAGTCGAATATATAGACGACAATAACTTAAGACTAACATTTTTTGCGGCGTTTTCGGGCAAAGCTTATATGAACTAATAAACAAAAAACATGGCAATACAATTTTACGATTCGATCGATCTAAATCGGCAACAACTTTTAAACGTACGCATCCAAAATGTGGCTAATGACCCTTCATCTAACAATGTAATTGGGCAGATAATATTTAATACCGGCGAAGACACTTTAAAACAATACGTACTTGATGATGGTTCGGGTTCTCCAGGTTGGGTAGCAGTAGGGAGCGGTAATACCTACGAGCTCGAGGGTGTAGGGTCCGGAGATACTACTGCTGGTATCAGATTAACTGATGGCACTAATAATCATGATGTTATAATACAAGGTGGCGGGAGCACACTAGTAACTCAAGCTAATGATGTGTTAACTGTTACTAGTGAAGTAGGCACCAGCGATACGGACTATATAGACATGACAGATACCACTGCCAATGGGGTTACTACTGTGGACGCCAGTTTAAATGCTGTAGATGGAACGGCAGCAGCAACTGAAGAAGGAAATGGAATAAGGTATTTAAGTAAAAACAATAAGTGGGCAGAAATTGATACAATTCCAGGGACTTACGATTGGGATGTTAAAACTTTTAAAGCCGATGGAACTGCCTTCACAACTACCGTGGCTTCTGGAAATACTTTAGTACTTAACGGTACAGAAAGCGTTATAGCTAATTTGGCATCCGATGGCTCTTTAAATATAGATGTTGATCTTAACTATGGGGGCACTGCAGACTACGGCAATAACTATATAATGATACCAGGTAATGGTACAATCTCTTCAGATGACACATTACCTTTTAATTTATATACACCGGGAGCTAACCCACCAACTACCGAGACTAATATTGTAAAGAAAAGTACTTTTGGAGCTATCCCAATAGATGCATTAACATTAGTTAAAACATACATTGACGATGCAGTTGTGGGTGGATTAATATATCAAGGGGGTTATAATGCAGGGACTAACTCGCCTGATTTAGATTCTTCGCCTAGTTCAGATATCAAAAAAGGTTGGACATACACTGTTACTAATCCAGGCACGTTCTTCGCAGAGCAGGTTCGTGTTGGTGATGTTCTTATTGCAGAGGTTGACGCGCCAACAGAGCTTGCTGATTGGACTACCGTACAAAACAATATTGATCTAGCTGATTTAACTACGGTAGGTATAGGTAATGTAAATGCTTCCGCGGCGGACCTATTAGACGGCTTATCAGTAACTTATTCCGGGGGTACAGCTACTGTAGGATTAGACGTAACAGGATTAGATGCATTAACTGCACCAGCAACGGATGATGAACTAGTAATTTTTGATGAGTCTCAAGGAAGTGATGGAAAAAACAAAAAAATTACAGTTGCTAATTTATTATCAGGAACTAGCGGGGTCACAACTTTTGCAGCAAATGTAACCAGTATAACTGCTGGTACCCCAAAAACAGTAAATCATGGTTTAAATAGCCTGGATGTTATAGTGCAGTTGTTTGATGATGCTACTAAGGAAACTATCTACGCTACTGTAGATAGGACAGGCGTCAATGATGTAGCTTTAACTTTCAATGCGACTCCTCCAACTACAGTTAGAATACTGGTACAGAAAATAGGATAATATAAAATATAATTAAATGGCAATAAAATATTATGATAGTTTAAGTGTCACAGGTACTACTGCTTCCTACTTTCTTGGTAAAGTAGGGATTGGGACTACGAGTCCTGCTGAGAAGCTTACAGTATCAGGTGGAGCTAATGTAACAGGTAAGTTTGCTGTAGGTATTGCAGCTACCCACTCATCTTTTGATTTCTATAACAATGGAACATCTTACCTTAATGGAGCTGTTACTGTTGACGATACTTTAGATTTAGTTAATTTAAAAGTATCAGGTGCGCAGGGAACAGATGGTCAAGTCTTAACCTCAACAGGGTCTGGAGTTGCGTGGGAAAATGCAGGCGGAGGAAGTGGAACTGTAACTAGTATAACAGCAACATCAGGAGCTTTAGGAGGATTAACAGGCGGAACAATAACAACTTCTGGGTCAATAGCTTTAGATTATTCTGGAAATAATAATTTTATATTTGCAAGCAATTCGCAATTAACCTCAACGGAGGATGATGATATTTTAGCTATAGTAGATGTTAGTGCAGGCAGACAGGTAAAGTATATTGAAAAATCAGATTTATTAGAAGACCAAGTAACCTCTGTAACGACAGGAGAGCCGTTTGGAAGCTCAACTATAACTAATATAGTTCAGATAAGTAAAACTAATTATGATAATGCAGATCAAGCAGGAAATTTAGTAACAGGAACAGCTTATTTAATCTTTGCATAATGCCAGATTACGGTATAGAAATAAAAGATGTAGAAATCATTGAGATTGGGGTAAAAGATGTCGCAATCACTGAGGCATTTATAAAAGATGTACAAGTATGGGAATTGCCATCAACAGGTGGTGCAGTAATTACATCGAGTATTAACGAAGTAGGAGAATATAGCGGCGATGTAAGTGGAACCTATGTGTTTGAGCAATCTAGCACTGATGGCAGTGGTACAGGCGCTAAGTTTGCTGTAACAGTTGATTATTTCCAAAGAAAAAACAGAAGTTATATATCAGCTCAACAAATTAACACTGGAGATGAAGGTTCTGGCTATGCGGTTGGAGATCTTATAACTTTAAATCCAGCGCCGACAGGCTCTTTATGGGCTACTAACCCAATTGTAGAGGTATTATCTGTAACTACTTAGATAATTGCTAAGGAGACTAAAATATTGCAAGATTAAAATTATACGTAATAATTATACGTAGACCAAAATTAAATATAATTAAAATATAATTGAATGGAATTTAATAAACCAAGCGAGATTGTTAAAACTCTTACATTTGGCGTACAAGCCAATGAAGAAATAATGCAAGGCGTAAAGAAATTGTCAAACGCGGTAAAGTCCACATTAGGGGCCAGCGGTAAATGTGTAATTTTTGAAGATGCCTTAGGTAGACCGGTAATAACAAAAGATGGAGTAACCGTTGCGGAAAGCGTAGTCTTATTACATCCGGTTGAAAATATAGGAGCTACCTTGATAAAAGAAGCTGCTAGCAACACAGTTAGAGAGGCAGGGGACGGTACAACAACCGCTACTGTCTTAGCTGACGCTTTATTGGAAGAAGCTAATAAAGATAAGCAAACATCCGTAAGAGATCTAAAAGCGGGGATTGCAAGTGGAGCCGAAAAAGTAAAAAAGTATTTAGATAAAAACTGTGTTCCAGTTGAAGGCGAAATGTTAAAAAATGTTGCAATAATAAGTTGTAATAATGATGAAGAGCTAGGAACCAAAATCGGACAGGCTTACGAAAAAGTAGGTAAAGACGGGGTTGTTTTAATGGAAGAGTCAGAAACTAATGAGACTTACGTGGATTTTGTTGAAGGCGTACAATTTGATTCCAAATTAAAGTCGCCGCACTTTGCAACCGACAAAGACAAGGGTGAAGCTGTTTTAGACGATCCGTGTGTACTTATTGTATCTTCGCCGATACCAAATATCAGAAGGATACAAAGTGTCTTAGAACACGTCGTAAAGAACAAGCGAAGTTTATTAATAATATCAGAAGTAGAGCAGCAGCCATTTGCTACATTAATGGCAAATAAAGTTAAAGGTAATATTAAAGTAAATATTATTGACACACCAGGTTTTGGACCCACTAGACAAGAGACTATAGAAGATCTTGCGATACTAACCGGAGCTCAGGTAATAAACGAAGAGCTTGGTGATGATTTAGATTTAATAGATCCAAGCGTACTAGGAGAAGCTATTAAAGCAGTTACTAATGATAAAAGCACAGTATTGCAAATAGAACCTGATAACGATTTATTACAAGAAAGAATAGATAGTGTAGTCGCTAAGTTAAAAGACGAAACAAATCCATTCTTTAAGAAAAAATTAGAACAGCGATTATCTATGCTGTCTGGCCAAGTAGGGGTTGTGTTCGTAGGAGCAGATTCTGAAGTAGAGCTAAAAGAAAAGAAAGATAGAGTTGAAGATGCAATATATGCGACAAAAGCCGCTTATAAGGAAGGTATAGTGCCAGGAGGCGGAATAGCTTTACTTAACGCTGCTAATAAAATTGTTGCAGCAAATGAAGGTGAAGAAATATTACTAGAAGCAATTAGAGCACCTTTTAAAACTATATTAGCAAATGCAGGTATTCACTCAATGTCTGATCCCAAAGGTAAAAATAGGGGGATAGACGTAAAAACCGGTAAAGAAGTTAATATGATTAAAGCAGGTATTATAGATCCTGTGTTAGTTACAAAGTCGGCGCTGAAGAATGCAGTTAGTGTTGTCAATACTATAATTTCTGCAGATTGTGTAATCAGTAATAAAAGATTAGCATAATGCAGGCAATAAATTACTACGTAGTTGTAGACAAAATAAAAGAAGCACCTAAGAAGGTTGCTGGCTTAGAATTAACAGATAAGCAAAATACAGATATAAGATATGTTCGAGCCAACGTTGTAAGCGTTGGGGAGAATGTACCGACTATAAAAGAAGGTGACATAATAAGGTACGACAAACACGCAGGGTTTGGTATTGACTGGAATGACAAGATGTTATATGTTATAAAAGCAAATGATATTGTTTTAGTGGAATGAAGCTATCGCCAAAAGATTTAAGGGACATGAACCTCTTTAAGTACTATAGGCTAACTAGAAGATGGGTTACTAAAACGTATAAACTTTCAAGTGCAGATTTTGAGTTATTGGTGTATCTGGATTGCAAAGAATTTTTTAGAAGACAAGATTTTATAGACGGAGCTTATACTTACACCTGGGATAAAAACAGATGGGAGAGATTAAGAAGGGAAGGTTGGATCGATGTATTTAAAGAACGAAATAGAACATCGTCTAAATATGCAGTATATCAGATGTCTCGGAAAGCTAAGTCTCTTATAACAAGAGTATATAGAATATTATTAGGTGAGGAAAACTTACCGCAATCTAGTAGGAGCGTATTTTACAAAAACAAAACATATACTGATAAAACCTTTAACAAGGCTATTGACGATATGATTAAAGATAAAGAACGATAATGGCATTCAAACTTAAAGACTTCTCGGACATGATAGGTGTAGATAAAGAAACATCTACTTATGATACTCCAGTGTTTAAAAAAGATTTAAAAGATGGAGGAGTATTAGCGGAAGCTAATAATGACGGAACTATATTTATAGATAAGAGTCTTAAAGGAAAAGAAAAACAAGAAGCAATTGAGCACGAAAAAGTTCACATGGATCAAATGAAACAAGGTCGATTGCAGTATGATAATAATACGGTAACTTGGAAAAAAGATACAAGATCACCAGCTAGAGTATATTCACGAGCAACTATGGAAGAAGGAGCTCATAACTTACCTTGGGAAGCCGAGGCATATAAAAAACAATAAGATGTATAAATCCACACCAATAACAAAAAAAGCTAAAACTGCTGGAGAGTATAACTCTGCGTTAAAGCAGGCTGATTTAGTAAAAGGAGCAGGCGACGCTTACCGTACGACTTACAAAGAGGAAGGAAGCCCCGGCGAAACCATTACCGGTAGGAGAGAAAAAACTAAAACAGTAAACACTGACGATTATGATGGATCCGGAGGGTATATGGATAATGACAAATGGGAAGCATGGCTAAAAACTGAGGCCGGAAAAGCGTACACCGCTAAGAACACTAAAGAAGTGGGTACTGGGGAATTTGAGACATTCACTGAACAAAAACCTGGTACTGATGATTTTATAGGGGATATACAGGAATATAAAAAACAAAAGCGTAGAGTTCTTGGAGATCTTGAAACTAGAGAATTGAATCGTACTACCAAGAAAACAGAAAAAGATCTTAGAAGAGTTAAAATAAAAGAAGCTAGAGAAGCTAGAAAACAAGCTAAAGCTGACGGTACATCAAGAAAAGAAAGAAGAAAAGCTTTTAATCAGTCTAAGCGCACAGCTAAGCAAGAAGAAATAGCAAATGAAAGAGCGGCTTTTGAAACAAGATCAAAACTAAATCGAGAAGCTCAAGCGTTCGGAAGGAAAGCAGGAGAAGCTTATGAGGTTGATGTTTTGAAAACGCAAGGTGATTACACTAAAAAAGAATTGATAGATGACGCAAAAAATAAAAGGAATAAAAACAGATTAGCTGCGCAGAGTATAGGCCAAATACTTACTGGCTTTCCTATGCGAGCTCCTATGAAGAAAAACTATTTTAAAAAGTAATAATTATGGCATACTCACAATCACCAAAATCACCATTGGCAAAAGCTTTAAAAGGCAAGCAACATAATTTGCCAGAGCATTTAAAAGCTAAAATAGAAGCAGCTCCCGAATCCCCAGTTAAAAAAAAAGGGGATGCTCCATCTCGTAAAAAATCTTTAGGGTATTATAATAAAGCTAACAAAACAGGAACTGGGGCAGCAGCAGGGGGAGGTATGACTGCTAAAGGAACTGCCGAGTATAGACGAAAGAATCCGGGTAGTAAATTAAAAACAGCTGTTACTAAAGATCCTTCTAAATTAAAAAAAGGGGGTAAAGCTGCAAAACGTAGAAAAGCATTTTGTGCTAGATCTAAAAGTTGGACTTCAGAAAGAGGTAGAGCGGCTAGACGTAGATGGAATTGTTAATATTATGAAATCAAAAGGCTTAGGAGATTCAATAGAAAAATTTACAAAAGCAACTGGCATAAAAAGATTAGCTGATAAAATACCAGGTGGCTGCGGCTGTAACAGAAGAAAAGAAACATTAAACAAATTATTACCATATAAAAACAAATAAGATGGCATACAAACAAAAAGGCTGTACTCCGATTACAGCAAAGATTCAAAAGACTACCAAAGGCGGAGTTACAAACCCTCTGTTGAAATCGATGGGTGTGCCCATGAAGAAAAATCCTTCAATGGCAAAGCAAACAGAACCTGGCCCAAGAAAGCGTAAGGAAGGCGATGGGATTATAGCGAATTTTCTAAAAGACGCAGTGTATAACTCTACGAGCGAGGGTAAAGCTTATAACAAAAATAAGCGCGAAAGCAGAAAAGCAAAAAATAAAAAAGAGTTATTAGAGGCAAGGGCTAAAGTGCCTAACAAAAGTAGAAATGCGGAAGTACCTAATAAAAATAAAAGCACCAAATCTGACTCAAAGCCAAAAGCAAATGATTTAAGCAAAATGAAGCAGGGATCTAAAGAAAGATACGATGAGTATACCAGACGAGGCTGGGCTCAAGATGCTACTACTAAAGGCTATGTTGCTAGCAAAAAACCGGTAAGTAAGGTTAAGACACAAACAATCAAAAAAGCCAAAGTAGAAAAAACTCCAGAAATAAAAATATCTGCCAAGGCAACCGCTAAACCAACTCCTAAGACTAAAAAAGATATTAGAGTTGAAAACAGAACTAACAAAAAGTCTGCTAGAGAAGAAAACAGAGCTAACAGAAAAGCAACGAGAGAAGAAAACAAAGCCAACAGAAAAGCTGCTAGAAATGCTTCACCGGCTAAGCAAACAATGCAACAGCAAACCAGAAAAAAAAGAAGAGAAGATAATAAAAAAAGTCCTGTAAAAAATTATAAGAAAGGTTATTACGGAAAATAATGGATAAAATATGGTCATGGCTTACCGGGAACGTTATCAAAGAAGTTGGAGGCGTTCTCGATAACCTTATAACAAGTAAGGAAGAAAAGCTAGAAGCTAAAAAAGCAATAGAGGTTATATTGCAACAAGCGGAGGCAGATGCGCAAAAGCAAGTAACTAGAAGATGGGAGTCAGATATGAAGTCTGATTCTTTTTTATCAAAGAATATAAGACCTATGGTGCTTATATATTTAACAGTTATATTTACAGCTTGTGCATTTTTTGATGGTAATATAGGTGAGTTTAAAGTAGCTGAAGAGTATATACCTATATTTCAAACTTTACTAGTTACTGTCTATGGCGCTTATTTTGTTGGGCGTTCGTATGAAAAAGCAAAATCAATAAGTAACAAAAACGCGTAATAAATAAAATAACGGAATATTAATTTTAAATTTAATCAAATGGCAAAAAAGAAAACAAAAAAAGAAGTACCTGTAATAGGTAAAAGATTCATTACAAGCGATGAATTAACTGGGGTTAAATCCGCAGTTGAAGCTGTTAACCGATTGCAAATGCAAGTTGGAGGTATTGAGCTACAAAAGCATGACTTAATGCACACCATGAAAATGAAAACAGATGTGCTAGAGTCAGTGCAAAAAGCACTAGAAGAAAAATACGGAGATGTATCTATAGATATAGTTACCGGAGAAATGAAAGATAATGCACCTAGTACGTAAGATAAGTATAGGTAGAGACTATAAAAATGACGCCATGCACTATTCTGTAGGTCAGGAAGTGTATGGTGGTCATATTATAGATAGTATAATTGAAGAAGAAGATAAGTATTCAATATATATAACTAAAAATAATGAAGTATTGCCTTGGAAAGATTTTAATAAAAATATGGCAATAGCAATAGAATATAATTTAGAGTATTAATGAAAGGATATACCGATTTTGTGGTAAGGCCATTGGAGGGTCGTTATCAAAACAAATTAAATATAGACGGTACAGAATTTATATTAAACACAGAATTACAGAATCATTCTTATGTGTCAAGAATAGGGCTAGTTATTTCAGAGCCCTATTTCAACGACACTAAAATACGTAAAGACGACATAATAATAATACATCACAATGTATTCAGAAGGTTTAGAGACATACGTGGTAAAGAAAAAAATTCAAGAAGTTTTTACGAAGAAGATAAATATTTTGTGCAACCTAATCAAATATTTGCTTACAAGCGAGATAACAAATGGCTGGCTTGCGAAGGATTTAATTTCGTGCAACCTATTAAAGAAACAAAAATGTTTTCTAGTTCTTTTGAAAAAGAAGGAATAGGCATAATAAAGTATAAAGATCCTGCGCTTAAATCTATAAAAGCGAATGACCTTATAGGGTTTAGACCCGGAGCTGAATACGAATTTATTGTGGAAGGCAAAAAAATGTATCGAGTTCCTACCAATCAAATCACAATTAAATATGAATATAAAGGAAACGAAGAAGAATATAATCCAGGCTGGGCACAAAGCAGTTGAAGAATTAATTAAAGTAGCAAAAGAAGCTATTGTAGATTCAGACGATGACATTTCTGCTGATAGACTTAAAAACGCAGCAGCTACAAAAAAGCTAGCTATATTTGACGCGTTTGAAATACTAAATAGAATACAAGCGGAAGAGGATATACTAAATGAAAAGCCTAAAGAAGAGTCTAAGGAAAAAACTTACAAAGGCTTTGCAGAAAGAAGAGCTAAGTAATGTACAAGCAAGATCTATACTCAGTTATAACTCCTGTAAAAGGCAATGTGCTATCTAAGCGCAACAGCTTAAAAAACTGGAAATACGGATACGATAAAGATAACGACATAATTGTTATTAGTAATACCGGACAAATAGGGGAAATATATAATATACAAGGTTTAAAAATAGCTTTACCTAAGACGCCCAAAAAACTAACTAAAGGTAATAATTTATGGAAACCTGAAGAATACCCTAAAGAACTTAAAAGAATACAAAGCATATTTGAGTGGAAAGACTATCCGGATAGCTTTAAAGAAAAATGGGAACCCTATATAGATGAGCAATTTGAAAGAAGAGAAAATGGTTACTGGTTTCTTAACAACAATATACCTACTTATATTACTGGTACTCACTACATGTATTTGCAGTGGTCAAAAATCGATGTGGGGTTACCCGACTTTCGTGAATCAAACAGGTTATTCTATATATTCTGGGAAGCGTGCAAGGCAGACGCACGTTGTTACGGTATTTGTTACCTTAAAAACAGACGTTCCGGATTTTCATTCATGGCGTCGGGAGAAACAATTAACCAAGCTACGGTGTCGAGTGATTCCAGATTTGGTATACTATCGAAATCGGGTGCTGATGCGAAGAAGATGTTCACGGATAAAGTCGTACCCATATCTATCAACTATCCGTTTTTCTTTAAACCGATCCAGGACGGTATGGATCGACCAAAGCAAGAATTAGCTTATAGGGTCCCGGCTTCTAGATTAACAAAAAGATCTATACAAAACACTGATTCGGATCAGATAATATTAGAGGGACTAGACACTACTATAGATTACAAAAACACAGGGGACAATAGTTATGACGGTGAAAAGTTAAAACTTTTAGTTCACGATGAATCGGGTAAGTGGGAAAGACCTAACAATATATTAAACAACTGGGGGGTTACCAAAACATGTTTACGTTTAGGTAGTAGAATTATCGGTAAGTGTATGATGGGGTCTACCTCGAACGCATTAGACAAAGGGGGTAGCAATTTTAAAAAATTATATCAAGCATCGAATATAGCTAAAAGAAATAAGAATGGACAAACCAAATCTGGACTATATAGTCTGTTCATTCCTATGGAATGGAATTATGAAGGATTCATTGACAAATACGGAATGCCCGTATTCGATACTCCTGAAAAACCTTTAGAAGATCCATACGGCGACCCTATCGAGCTCGGAGTCATTGAGCATTGGAATAATGAGGCAGATGGATTAAAAGGCGACCAGGACGGCTTAAATGAGCATTACAGGCAGTTTCCGCGTACAACAGAACATGCTTTCAGGGACGAGACTCAAAACAGCTTGTATAATTTAGTAAAGATATACGAGCAAATAGATTACAACGAAGACTTAAAACATTCAGGAGTATTAACGCGTGGAAGTTTTAGTTGGGAAAACGGAATAAAAGACACTAAAGTTAAATTTACACCTAATCCTCAAGGAAGATTTAATATTTCTTGGGTGCCAAGTTTAAATTTACAAAACAAACAATATGTTAAGAATGGCTTTAAGTCGCCAGGCAATGATCACATTGGTGCTTTTGGCTGTGATAGTTATGATATTAGTGGTACAACAGATGGTAGAGGGTCTAAAGGCGCTCTTCATGGACTTACAAAGTTTTCAATGGAAGATGCTCCCCCTAATACCTTTTTTCTTGAATACCTAGCTAGACCTCAAACAGCGGAAATGTTTTTCGAAGATGTATTGATGGCTTTAGTGTTTTACGGTATGCCTTTGTTATGTGAAAATAACAAGCCTAGACTTTTGTATTATTTAAAAAGAAGAGGGTATAGAGGTTATTCAATGAATAGGCCGGATAGGCTTTGGAATAAATTATCTAAAACAGAAAAAGAAATTGGAGGAATACCAAACTCTAGTGAAGATATAAAGCAGGCACATGCCGCTGCAATTGAATCTTACATAGATAGATATGTGGGACTAAAAGAAGATGGACAGTATGGAGGAATGTATTTTAATACAACGCTAAATGATTGGGCTAAGTTCGATATTAATAACAGAACTAAATTTGATGCGGCTATAAGCTCAGGGTTAGCTATAATGGCTGTTAATAGAAATTTATATAGTCCAGCCGCTGAAAGGCAAAAGCAAAAACTAAATTTAAAAATAAGCAGATACTCCAACACAGGAAGTGTTTCGAAATTAATAGAAAAATAAAAATATGGCTGAGTCAGTTATAACAAGTTATTTTCCGAGCCAAATAGCTAGCGATTCTGAAAAGATGAGTCTAGACTATGGAACTAGAGTAGGTAGAGCGATAGAGAACGAGTGGTTTCGTTCTGATAATGGTATTGGTCGTTTTAAAAGTAATCAAAACACTTTTCATAATTTAAGATTATACGCAAGAGGAGAGCAAGGGGTGCAAAAGTATAAAGATGAATTATCTATAAATGGGGATTTATCCTATCTTAATTTAGATTGGAAACCTGTACCTATAATACCTAAATTTGTAGACATACTAGTTAATGGAATATCAGAGAGAATGTTTGATGTTAAAGCTTATTCTCAAGATCCTTATGGTGTAGACAAAAGAACTAAGTATATGGAATCTATACTTAGAGATATGCAAACGAAAGAACTAGGCGAATACGTAGAAGCTGAATTTGGTGTTAATTTATTTGAAAATAACCCAGACGATTTACCAAAGAACAAAGAGGAACTTAATTTGCACATGCAACTGTCTTATAAGCAAGAAGTTGAATTAGCTGAAGAGCAAGCCATAAATACATTGCTTCAGGGCAATAATTACGACCTAATCAAAAAAAGATGCACGTACGACCTAGCTACTATAGGAATTGCTGCAGTTAAAAATGGATTTAGTAAATCCGAAGGAGCTACTATCGACTACGTAGATCCCGTTAATTTAATATGGTCATACACCGAATCTCCCTATTTTGACGATATATATTATGTAGGAGAAGTTAAAAGTGTTCACATAAATGAATTAAAGAAACAATTTCCGTTTTTGACTAATGAAGATCTAAAAGAAATATCTAGTCAGTCATATCAAAATAATGGCTTTTACGATAGAACTTTAACTAATTACGACGAAGACGATTCTAATACTGTTCAGGTTTTATATTATAACTATAAAACTTATGCTAATGAAGTGTATAAAGTAAAAGAGTCTGCTACAGGCGCTGCAAAATTAATACCGAAAGACGATCAGTTTAATCCGCCTGAGGAATTATATGTTGAATATGGTATACAAAAATTGTCTAGATCATTAGAAGTTTTATATGAAGGAGTTAAAATATTAGGAGGTAAAACATTAAAGTGGGAAATGGCGGCTAATATGATACGTCCAAAAAGTGATTATACTAAAGTAAAAATGAATTATAGTATAGTCGCTCCAAGAATGTATAAAGGGCGTATAGAAAGTATTGTGTCAAGAATAACGGGGTTTGCTGACATGATTCAGTTAACACATTTGAAGTTACAACAAGTATTATCTAGGATGGTGCCGGATGGGGTTTATCTCGATGCAGACGGCCTGGCTGAAGTAGATTTGGGTAACGGAACAAACTATAACCCGCAGGAAGCGTTAAATATGTTCTTTCAAACAGGTTCTGTAATAGGTAGGTCATTTACACAAGAAGGAGATATGAATCCCGGTAAAGTACCTATTCAAGAATTACAATCTGGATCTGGGGGGGCTAAGTTGCAATCATTAATTCAAACATATAATTATTATATGCAAATGATTAGAGACGTCACCGGGTTGAATGAAGCGAGAGACGGAAGTACTCCGGATGCTAGAGCTTTAGTGGGTGTGCAAAAATTAGCAGCTGCAAATTCTAATACGGCTACTAGGCATATATTAGACTCTACTTTGTTTTTAGCTCAAGATCTTTGCGAAAATTTGTCCTTGAGAATATCAGACATAATAGAATATTCCCCAACCAAAGAAGCATTTATACATAAAATAGGCAATCAAAATGTAGCAGTGTTAGAAGAAATGAGCGATTTGTATTTATATGATTTTGGTATATTTATAGAATTACAGCCTGATGAGGAACAGAAAGCTGTATTAGAAAACAATATACAAACAGCATTACAAGCAGGCTTAATAGATCTTACTGACGCTATAGATATAAGGGAAATAAAAAACATAAACTTAGCTAATCAGCTTTTAAAAATAAGAAGAGTTGAGAAACAAGAAAGAGATCAGCAAATGCAACAGCAAAATATTGAGGCGCAGTCTCAAGCTAATGCTCAAGCTCAACAAGTAGCTGCTCAAGCTGAGATTCAAAAGCAGCAAGCGTTAACTCAGCAAAAAATGGAATTAGCTCAGATGCAGGCTCAAATTGATTCGCAAAAAATGCAAGCTGAAGTTGCTGCTAAAAAAGAATTAATGAGTCTCGAGTTTCAAATGAACATGCAACTTAAAGGCATGGAGGTGCAAGGCAAAAAATCAGAGCTAACAGAGAGAGAAGACAGAAAAGACGAAAGAACTAAAATACAAGCAACGCAACAAAGCGAGTTAATAGATCAAAGGAAAAACGATTCAATGCCTAAAAACTTTGAATCATCAGGCAATGATGTACTTAACGGTAATTTCAATTTAGGATCAGGTGATCCTAGGTAATAATAATAGTAATAATTATATAATATTTTATCATGGAAGAAGAAGTAAAAACCGAGGTTGAGAAAACTGAAGAAACCCAACCTCAAGAAGCGTCTCCTATTACACAGGAAGATAGCGGATTAATTAAAGTAGACTTAGGTCAATTAAACAAAGTAGAAGCAAATGCCATTCCAGAGCAAGAAACAAATGCAAGCGATGTTCCTGTCAGAGAATCCGAAAACACGGAAAGTAGCGAAGAAGTGGTTCCAGAAGTACGGGAGCCCGTTTCAAATGAAGAGCAACCCGTTTTACAAGAAATAACAAACGAGGAAGTACAAGAAAAAGTAGAGGAAGTAAAAGAACAAGTTGCGGAGGCTATTGAAAATCAGGAGCCTGGAATAGACCTACCTGAGAATATTCAAAAAGTCGTAGACTTTATGAATGATACAGGCGGAAGTTTGAAAGACTACGTGAATCTAAACACAGATTATGCGTCTTTAAACGAAGATCAGTTACTACGAGAGTATTACGAAAACACTAAGCCTCACTTAGATTCTGAAGAAATAGGGTTTGTTATGGAAGACAAATTCAGTTTTGACGAAGACATGGACGAGGATAGAGATATACGCAGAAAAAAATTAGCTAGAAAAGAAGAGTTGGCAAAAGCTAAAAATCATCTAGAGAGTTTAAAAGACAAATATTACGAAGAGATAAAAGCTGGGTCTCGGTTAAATCCAGAACAAAAAAAGGCGGTTGAATTTTTCAATCGTTATAACCAAGATAGCGAGAAGTTGACAGAGGATAGAGAAAAGCAAGTTTCTATATTTAACGAAAAAACTGAAAAAGTATTTTCTAATGAATTCAAAGGTTTTGATTTCGAAGTTGGAGAAAAAAAGTTCAGGTATAAAGTTAATGATGTAGAGGGAGTTAAATCTAAGCAAGGAGACATTTCAAATTTTGTTAAGAAGTTCTTAAACGATAAAAACGAAATGGCAGATGCTAAAGGTTATCATAAATCTTTATTCACAGCAATGAACCCTGACGCAATTGCAAATCACTTTTACCAGCAAGGTAAAGCGGACGCAATGAAATCAAGCATGGAAAAAGCTAAAAATATTGACATGGATCCGAGAGGGACTCATGAAGATGTTAAGCCACCTAACGGGTGGAAGGTTAGATCCGTACCGGGAAGTAATGACTCAACTACTAAGCTTAGAATTAAAAAGAGAAAATAATAATTACTAAACTTTACAAATAATGGCAAATGGATCATTTACTGGGAGTGCAGCGGCTTTAGCGCACTTAACTCCTAGACCAACACAAACGTTGTTTAACGACAACTACCTGGCCCTTGGGGACATGGATTTTACACAACAATTCTTACCAGAAGTATACGAAAAAGAAGTAGAGCGTTACGGAAACCGTACAATCTCTGGATTCTTACGTATGGTAGGAGCTGAAATGCCTATGGCATCTGATCAAGTAGTATGGTCTGAGCAAGGGCGTTTACACATTGCTTATGACGACGTTACTGTTGTATCAGCAACCTCAATTACAATTCCAGCAGGAGCTGGAGCTACTAGCAAAAACCTAATCGGACCTGGAGATACTATCGTTATCGCTGATTCTACTGGATTAACAGTTGAAAAAGCTTACGTTAGCGAAGTAGCTGTCGCAGGAAACGGAGTAGCTACTTTAACAATTGCAGGATACGCAGGAGCTGTTACAGTTACTGGTACTGGGAATGTAAAAGTATTCGTATACGGATCTGAATATGCAAAAGGAACTTCAAATGCAGGAACTTCTATTGATGCTGCTTTCGAACAGTTCAGCAACAAACCAATCATTTTACGTAATAAGTACGCGGTAAACGGGTCTGATACGGCACAGATTGGATGGGTAGAAGTAACTACTGAAGCTGGAACTTCAGGGTACTTATGGTATCTAAAGTCTGAGCACGAATCTCGTATACGTTTTGAAGATCACTTAGAAATGTCTATGATTGAAGCTGAAAAAGCTGCGGCACCAATTACGCCAGCTGCTGGATTAGGAGGAGGAACTGAAATCACAGGTTCTGACGGACTTTTTGCTGCTTTAGAAAACCGAGGTCTTGTATATACAGACGCGGATTTTGGGAGCGGAGCTGATTTAGGATTAAGCGATTTTGACGCTATCCTAGGAGAACTTGACAAGCAAGGAGCTATCGAAGAGAACATGTTGTTCTTAGATCGTTCAACTTCTTTAGGTATTGACAATATGTTAGCGGCCCAAAATTCTTACGGAACTGGAGGAACATCTTACGGTGTATTCGAAAATTCAGAAGATATGGCACTTAACTTAGGATTCAGTGGTTTCCGTAGAGGATCTTATGATTTCTACAAAACAGACTGGAAATACTTAAACGACGCTACAACTAGAGGATTAGTTGGAGATATTGAAGGTGTGGTTGTTCCTGCTGGAACTTCAACAGTTTACGATCAAATGTTAGGTAAAAACATCTCAAGACCTTTCTTACACATCCGTTACAGAGCTTCTGAAGCAGATGATAGAAAAATGAAGTCTTGGATCACAGGATCTGTAGGTGGAAACTTTACAAGCGACGAGGATGCAATGAACGTTCACTTCTTATCAGAAAGATGTTTATGTGTACAAGCTGCAAACAACTTCATATTATTGAAGAATACTGCAACTACACCATAATTAATTTATTAGTGTGCTGGGGATCATTGGTCCCTGGCCACTATTTTTATCAATTTTATAATATTATATCATGGCAAACAAGAAAAAGCCCGTAGCTAAAAAAGCTGCACCACAAGAACCTATCACAGATGGGTTACCAGTACAAATAGAAAAAGCAGAACCCGTGACAGTTAAGCCATCAAAACCGGCAAAACCAACGTGGGAATACAGAGATCGAACTTATGTTTTAAAAACCGGTAAGTCTCCGCTTTTATATACATTACCTTCTAAACATTCTCAAAGAAAACCTTTATTATGGTTTGACCCAGAAAAAGGATTTCAAAGGGAATTACGTTACGCTACTAATCAGAAGTCTCCCTTTGTAGATGAACAAAAGGGATCTGCAACATTAGGTAGAATATCTATGCGGAACGGTTTAATCAAAGTAAAAAAGGAAGATGTATCTTTACAAAAATTATTATCTTTATATCATCCACTGAAAGATAAAGTATATTACGAATTTGATCCAGTGCAAGTTTCTGTAAATGAACTAGATTGGATTGAGTTAGAACTTGAAGCATTAACTTTAGCTAAGGATATGGAAATTGACACAGCTGAAGGAATATTAAGAGCTGAATACGGTAGTGCAGTTAATGATTTATCATCTAGTGAATTAAAAAGAGATCTAATGATATTTGCCAAAAGGCAACCTGCGTTATTTATAGAATTAGCTAATGACGACAACGTTCAATTACGTAATGTAGGTATTAAAGCTGTAGAAGCTAGAATAATAAACTTATCCGCTGATCAAAGAACGTTCACTTACGGCGAAGGTAATAGAAAGTTAATGACTGTACCTTTTGACGAGCACCCTTATAGCGCTTTAGCTTCATTCTTTAAGACAGATGAAGGTATGGAGGTTTATAAGGTAATATTAAAGAGACTTTACTAAGTTACTTTTTATAGCGATTAAGCCGCTTTAAATGTGGCTTAATCACTATAAATTTAAAAAATTAAAAAATGGCTGGAACTATAAATATTAATTCAGTTTATAAAACTGTTCTAGTTATATTAGAACAAGAGAAAAGAGGCGCACTAATGCCTTCGGAGTTTAATAGGATGGCCACTCAGGCCCAACAAGAAATATACACTCAATACTTTGACGACTTCAACCAAGTACTTAGGTTGCCGCAAACTAGTTTAGCTTATGCTGACAGATTTGCTCTGTTAGATGAAAAAATATCTTTATTTAAAAGGCTTGAAGCGTTTACATTAGATCAAGACCAAGAAGTCACTCTTCCTTCTAATGTTCAGGAGTTAGGAGTGGTTGTATATAATAATAGGGAAGCAGAAAGGATACAAACTCACGAAGTATACACAACAAACCTTTCGCCTTTAACTGCACCTACGGAATACTACCCAGTTTATACGTATGAAAATAATACGTTAAAAATTTATCCCGAAACTGCATCTGGTAAAGTTTCTGTGAATTATTTAAAATATCCCGCCGACGTTAAATGGGGATTTACTATTGATAAAGAATTAGGAAACTACGTGTATAACGAATCTGATTCAACTTCTTTTGAAATACACCAGTTAGATCAACCGTTGCTTATTTCAAAAATACTTGGATTTGCAGGGGTTGTAACAAAAGATCAATTTGTTGGCGGCATAGCTCAACAAAAGGAGGTACAAATTAACGGAGATAACGTAAAATAATAATAAATGGCAGATACACAATTAATTAATGCGTTTATATCTTTAAATGATATAATAAATAACTTCCTTATATCTTATACCGGACCTGGAAGAATGATACCTGACGCAGATAGGACAGAGGTTATACTACACGCTAGAAGGTGTTTGCAAGAATTTGCTTTTGAAACATTAAAAAGTCAATTTAATAAAACAACAACTATTCCTGCGAATGGCGAATATGAACAGCCGGACGACAACGTGGCTATCATTAGTATATTTAGAAGCGCTTCACCTGGAGGTGTCACTTATACAGTAGAAATGAGTGAGACAAAAGAATTAGCTAATATAGATGGTACAAACTATTATGTTGACTATAATAATAAAAAAATAATATTTGATACTTCCTTGGATGGGTATGGCTTATCATACACGTATTTATCAAACGCATTAACTATTGATGAAACAGCAGCAGTTCCTAAATTAGCCGAAGAGGCTTTATACGCTTGTATGATATATGCAATATTAGCAAATAGAGGAAGTACAGATCCAAACACACTCCAAAGACTTTTAATGGAAAAAATGCTAAAATTAGAAAAATCTAAATCTAGGCTGGTTTTTACAAACTTCGAATAATAAAGTAAAGTACATATATATGGGTATAAGCATAGATACAGTATATCAAAGAGTATTGAGTATACTTAATAAAGAACAACGAGGGTATGTTACGCCTCAGGAATTTAACTTATTTGCAAATCAAGCACAACTAGATTTATTTGAGCAATATTTTTATGATATAGGTCAATTTTTAAGGTTGCCTGCTAATGGACACGCAAACGCCAGCATACCAAATCTAATTGAGGAAAAAATTTCTTTGTTTGAAAAAGAATTAAATGTCTCTATTAATAATGGCTATTATTTGCTGCCCTCTGATTTATACCGTTTAAATAATGTAGTTGTTCAAACTTCTGAAAATGAAGCCGAACAGGTAAGCTACCAGCATTTTTTAAAGTTAAATAAATCGGATTTAACAGCGCCTTCGGAAACATATCCCGTATATATACAAAATGACAATAAAATTAATTTATTCCCAAATACTATAGTTCAAGATGTAACACTATACTATGTTAAAAAACCCGCGGAGGTTGAATGGAAATATCAGATTGTATTTGGGGAGCCTTTATACGATTCATCGTCCTCGATAGACTTTGAATTACACGAGTCCGAAGAAACTGAGTTAGTTATAAAAATACTAGAGCTTTGTGGTATATTAATAAAAGATTTAAGTTTATACCAAGCTTTTGACAAGGAAGATCAAGAAACAATACAACAACAAAAATTATAATATATGGGCTTAATAACACAAACTGACGAACAATACTATTTAGGCCCTGACGGAGTATGGAATAGCTTTGACGAAAATTATGGTAGTTATCAATTCATTTTATTAAAAGATATAATAAATAATTTCATGATTTCCTATGTGGGATTAGAAAAAAATATATCCAAAGTAAAAAGAACCGAAGTAGCCTTTCATGCTAAAAGAGGCATACAGGAATTTAGCTTTGACACGTTACCTTCTATAAAATCTCAAGAGATTGAGATAGGGCCCACCTTAAACTTTATTTTACCTAAAGACTACGTAAACTATGTAAAATTAGTTTGGGTTGATTCTAAGGGCATAGAACGGATCATATACCCCACCAGTAAGACTTCCAATCCACTGCCTATACTCCAAGATGCTGAATTTGAGTATTTATTTGACGAGCAAACAGGAGAGATGTTAACAGCTGAAGAATCAGAAACTAGAAAAAAATTTCAAGCTCAGAATAATACAGGTGATAATAATAAAGAAGATTTAAGTGATCGATTAAATCAAGGTGGTTGGGGCAGACGTTACGGGCTTTCTCCTGAGCAAGCACAATCGAATGGTGTGTTTTATATAGACCGAGTTGCTGGTATAATATATTTTGACTCTAGCTTTGTAGGGCAAGTTGTTACGCTAAAATACATATCCGATGGATTAGCCACCGATGAGGAAATGGTGGTTCATAAGTTTGCAGAAGAAGCAATATATAAATATATAGCTTACGGAATTTTATCTACAAAAGCGAACACTCCAGAATATTTAGTTGCTAGGTACAAAAAAGAATTAGCGGCTACCAAAAGAAACACCAAATTAAGATTATCAAATATTAAAATAGAAGAGCTTACGCAGGTTATGCGTAACAAATCTAAAATTATAAAACACTAGTATATGGGTGAATTTGTACATGTTTTCCAAAAAGGAAAGATGAACAAAGATCTTGATGAAAGACTTGTTCCTAATGGTGAATACCGAGATGCGTTAAATTTAGATTTAGCAAACTCAGACAACGGCAACATGGGTTCTTTGCAAAGTGTGAAGGGTAACCAACAGCTAAGAGGTAAGCCTCAATGGACAAGCGATTATATAGATTCCTTAACTAATGCAAAGTGTATAGGATCTTTTGTTGACGATAAATCAGATAAAATATATTGGTTTATAACCTCTACAGAAGCTGATTGTATTGCTGAATACAATTTTGCAGGTGGCCAAATAAAACCGGTTATAGTAGACACTAATAATGTCTTAAATTTTTCTACACAATATTTAATTACAGGCATAAATATTATTGACAATCTATTGTTTTGGACAGATAACAATTCTGAACCGAAAACAATAAATATTGATAAATTTAAAAGAGGATCTGTAAACTTTGTAACGCATACTAAGATACCCGATTACGACAGTACAAGCCAAACATATAGCGCTAATTTAACAGGCAGACCCGATTTTAATGAAGCGGATGTAACTGTTATTAAAAAATCGCCTCTTACCGCGCTTACTTTAGATATGGCTGCAAGTAAGTACGGTAATTCACCTGGCACTGGAACTTCTGAAGTTCAATTTATTCCTGGCGGGGTATATAATCCAACGGGTAATAATGAAAAAAGAATTAATTTTACTTATGCAGAAGACACCGCTAGTCCTGAGATTAGAAGGTCTTTACCCACTAGATTTCAATGGGAAGATAATATAAGTAATGATCCTGATTATTATGACGAAACCAGTATAGAGGGATGGAACGGTTACTTGGAACTTGAATTCGGGTCTCCACTACCTTTAAATTGGCAGACAGGGGACATAGTAAATATAAATGCTGACTATGAAGACACTAATTTTACAGATTACGAATACGGGCTATCTATAAGATTAGTAGAACCTCTAAATAGCACTAATATTAAATGGAAATGCGAAATACAATCTATATCATCTGATATAGGTACATTTATAGATGCTAATGGAAATATAATTAAATTCGAATGGGAGTGCTTGTTAGAAGAAGATGATGCAATGTTTGAAGATGTATTTCCTAGGTTTGCTTATAGATGGAAGTTTATAGACAACGAATACTCTACATTTTCGCCATTTTCAGAGGTAGCTTTTTTAGCGGGAGATTTTAGCTATGAGTCTAGAGAAGGCTACAATACAGGAATGATCAATAGCATAAGAAAGCTTATACTTAAAGATATAAGCTGGGGGCATGTGGATGTTACCGAAGTGGACATATTATACAAAGAATCTAACAGCTCTGCAGTATATGTTGTAGACACTTTAGTTAAAGATGAATCGTATGATACGTCCGGAAATCTCATAACTGAGTTTGAAGTTAAAACAGAATTAATAGGAGCCTTGATAGAAGGAAACCAAATATTAAGACCCTGGGATAATGTGCCTAGAAAAGCTCAAGCTCAGGAGATAATTGGAAATAGAATAGTTTACGGAAATTATCTACAAAACTATAATGTGCCTACCTCTGAAATAACATTAAGTTCTATATCAAATCAATACACTGTGCCGATGATAGTTGGCGAGCCCACTTTTTCTGTAAAGTCCATCAGAACATATCAAGCGGGAGTAGTTTATTTAGATAAATACGGAAGAGAAACGCCGGTGTTTACGAGTAAAGAAGCTGGTACTAAACTAAACATATCTAGTTCGAGTACATTCAATAGGCTCATAGCTCAACCCACAAATACCCCGCCCGACTGGGCTACCCATTATAAAATATTCATAAAAGAAAATTCTAATGAATACTATAATTTAGCCCTAGACAGATATTATGATGCTGAGGATGGCAACGTATGGTTATCTTTTCCCTCTTCTGAAAGAAACAAAATATCAGAAGAATCGTATTTAATATCAAAAAAACAGCACGATAATAACACACCTATAGAGTCACTTTCAAGGTATAGAGTTCTGTCTATATCTAATGAAGCCCCTGATTTTATAAGAACTGTAGATAAAAATTTAGGTACCGAAGCTGTTGAAAATATATCTTTGATTAGCGTTGGTTCGCTAGGTTTCGCTTTTAAAGGGCCTTCTCCTAGTGCTAATCCTGAGTTTGCCCCAAATTTTGCAGGAAATAGTGTAATTTTTGCTTTAGGAGCTTTTAAATCCGAAAAGTATAAGGTTATAGATTATAAAGTTGTTAACACAGTAGGAGATGAAACTAATTATGAATTAACTATAGGCAGAGGGTTAGGAGCAGATGCTACTTTTTTAGAAGTAGTAGGCGTTGGTCAGAACTTTGACATAACAGTTGTAGCTGAGCAGGAAGAAACAAAACCTGAGTATCAAGGTAGATTTTTTGTAAAAATACCAAGAGACGCAGCTTTTGACACTCACATAATGACCTCATTCCAAGCTTTAGATCCTCAATTTTCTATACTTGGAAGTATATCTTTTACGGAAAGTGGTACACGGGGACTAGTAGGAGAAAATGGGACTGGTCGTACCGGGGAGCCGGGGTATTATTGGATTGATTGGGGGTTCAAAGGAGACGGTGCTGAAACAGAAACTCCTACTGAAATGTTTGTAGCTGGCACAGGCGTTTGGATGAACGGGGTTCCGTATGGAGGGGCTAATCCATCTAATGGCCCCATAGGTCGTAGGCTTAATGACATACAGCCTCAAAGGGCTTTTTTCCAAAATTTTGGACCTATAACTAAAAACAACAGATTTGTTGGTTTTTCTTATGTTAAAGTAAAACAACGTACTAATGGGGTGCCTACCTATATAGATGCAATGTCGGGAACAGTACCCACCCCTTTTGACCCGGATATTGAAGACGGAAGGGCTACACGGCCCGTAACCCCTAATGGATTTATAACAACCGGAGGATCTGTAAGGTTTGAACATACTCCTACTGGGGAACTTTCGCCTGTTTATCAAATAGTTAAAGCTCAAGCTTTTCACCATAGAAGAGCGCAAGACGATAATGAAGGAGACGCTCGTAATTATGCTTATGTTATATTATTAGAGCTAAATGAAGACGTGGATTGGGAGTATGCTCCTGATTCTAACGTTTATACAACAAGATTATCACAAGCGGCTGATATAGCAATACAAGCAATAAAGCCGGTTGTACCCCAAGGGAATAGACTTCTTACGTCTAATAATCCAGCTATATTTGAAACGGAGCCTAAAGAAGCTGTAGACCTAGATTTATATTATCAAGCAAGTAATGCATTGCCTATATCTGGATATAATGACCCAGTTCAACTAGATTGGTATAACTGCTTTAGCTTCGGTAATGGAGTAGAGTCAAACAGAATTAGAGATGATTACAATGCGGTCACCATGGATAAAGGGGCTACCGTATCATCCATATTAGCAGACCCTTATGGAGAAGAGAGAAGGGGTAGTGGCTATATATTTTCTCAAATATACAATTCCACATCGGGAATAAATAGATTAAATCAATTCATACAGGCGTTGCCTATAACAAAGGACCTCAATCCTATATATGGCACTATACAAAAGTTACATGCTAGAGATACCGATTTAATAACTTTCTGCGAAGACAAATGCTTTAGAGTACTAGCTAATAAAGATGCTTTATTTAATGCAGACGGCAACGCTAATGTTACATCGAATAATAACGTTTTAGGGCAGGCTACGCCTTATGCAGGAGAGTTTGGAATATCTAAAAACCCAGAATCTTTTGCGGATTATGGTTTTAGACTATATTTTACCGACAAAAATAGAGGTAGCGTTATGAGATTATCAAGAGACGGCTTAACACAAATATCTGAAAAAGGTATGAGTAGTTTCTTTGCTGATAATTTAAAAGCTAATAATAAATTAATAGGATCTTATGATGCAGATAAAGGGTTATATAATCTAACTTTAAATAGTCTTACTTCCGATTGGCAAACTAAATTTAACCCTATCCAAGCGGATAACTTAGCTATTGCCTGCGAAGACAATATACAAAACCCGCCTTTTCAAGAAAATTATATAAGCACCACCGTATCTTTTAAAGAATCCGTAGACGGTTGGACTAGTAGAAAATCATTCGTTCCTGAATCGGGAGTTTCTTTAAATGACAGGTATTTTACATTTAAAGATGGGTTAATGTGGGCTCATAATGAAAATCCTATATATAACAAATTTTATGGCGAACAATACATTAGTTCTTTTAATGTTCTTATAAACGAACTACCTAACTCTGTCAAAGGTTATACCGCTTTAAATTATACCGGTACAAAATCTAGAGTTTTAGAATATGAAAAAGCAAGTAGTAACAAATGGTATTCTATAGCTGAGGTGAACGCGGGTGGTTGGCTGCCAACATCTTTAAGGATAAAAAACCCAGGATGGTATGTAAACTATATAAGAACAAATTTAGAAGGAGGAGAAGTAAAAGAATTTGAAGACAAAGAAGGTAAGTATTTTAATTATATAAAAGCACTAGCGGTATGTAACGAAGCCTTTGGTATAGGTTATCCTACTGGAACAGATTCTGGCTCTCAAAATTATCTATTAACTACTTTTATAGATCTCACTTGCAGCAACACAGGCTCTACTACGGATCCAGATGCGGATCTATTCTTATGGACTAATTGGGATGAGATTATAGGTAACAATGATGTTACAATAGCTAATGAAACAACCGCTCTTTCCGCTAAGTGTATAATAGAAGGATTTTATAATACTCTAAGCGATTACACTAACATAGATAAATCAGGGGCTGAGTTTAAATATTTTGCTACAGCTGGATTAGTTGTGGGAACTCAATTATATGATTATAACACTGAAGAACCTTTAACTTCCGCTGGACTTGGGCTTTACGTGCCTAGTAATTTAGGGGAGCCTAATGATTCCGGCTTAGATCCCAATAATCTTGCTACTGTCCTAGACAGTTATGATATAATAATATATAATTCTAGTGGGGTTATAACAGATATAATTCAATACAACACTATAACAGGGTCTTGTGGGGATGCTCCCTTAACAAATCCACTTACTTTTGAAGTTACTACAACAGTAAATTCTACAAGTGTAGAGTTACCTTATGATGCTTCGGGGACATATTCAGGCACTATTAATTGGGGAGATGGAAATACCTCTGTTAATTCTTACGCTAATAGAACCCACACATATACGGCGGCAGGTGTTTATACAATAGAAATATCCGGTAGATCATCAAGAATAATATTCAGTAATCTATCTAATTCTATAGCGGCACTTTATACTAAGTTGGTAAAATTTGGATCTCCTATGGATTTTGAAAGGTTAAGCTTTGGAGCTAGTTCGTCTGTTATTGATGGGGCAGTTAACATGGATTTTTCTACGGTAGAAGATGTACCTAGTTTTATTTTTAATGCTCATATAGAGAATCTCACGAGAGGCTTATCTATTAACAACTTTAATAATATAAGTAATTGGGATGTGAGTAATGTGACTGGTATGGAGGCCGCATTCCGTGATAATACTTCTTTTAATCAGAACATCGGTTCATGGGACGTTAGTAGTGTTACCGCAACGGAGAGTATGTTTCACAATGCCGCAGCTTTCAATCAAAACATAAATTCTTGGGACATGAGTAGTGCTGTTAATGTAACTACTATGTTTTATCAGGCAACGTCGTTTAATCAGCCATTAAACTCATGGAATATGAGTAGTGTTAAATATACTAGTAGTATGTTTAGGGATGCAATCGCTTTTAACCAACCTCTAAATAACTGGGATGTGAGTAATGTGATTAGCATGAGCTTTATGTTTGCAGCCAATAGTGCTTCTTCGCCGACTATATTTAATCAAGATATAAGTTCTTGGGATGTGAGTAATGTAATTATTATGCAGAGGATGTTTTTACATAATCATTATTTCAATCAGAATATAAATTCTTGGAATACCAGCAGCTTAACGTCTCTATCATGGACGTTTTACGACGCTCGCGCATTTAATCAACCTCTTAATAGCTGGAACACTAGTAACCTTAACAATTTAACATCCACATTTACTGATGCTATTGTTTTTAACCAACCTCTAAATAACTGGGATGTGAGTAGTGTGACCACTATGTACGGAACGTTTAATAATGCCGAGGCTTTTAACCAACCTCTAAACAGCTGGGACGTGAGCAGTGTGGCTAGTATGGAAAGCATGTTTGAAGACACCCTTTCTTTTAATCAAGATATAAACTCATGGAATGTTAGTAGTGTAACTTCTATGAAAAAAATGTTTAGGGCCGCAACCGCTTTTAATAAGCCTTTATACAATTGGAACACTAGCAATGTTACCACTATGAATAGTATGTTCTCAAGCAACAGTATATTTAATCAACCATTAAACACTCAATCAGTTACAGCTGGAGGAAGTACTTACACTGCTTGGGATGTGAGTAATGTGACCGATATGAACAGTATGTTTAGTTTTTGCAGTGCTTTTGATGGTAATATAGTCAATTGGGATGTGAGCAGTGTTACTAATATGAGTAGTGTGTTTTTAAGTGCGACTGCTTTTAATCAAGATATTGGCTCTTGGAATGTCAGCAGTGTTACTAATATGAATAAAATGTTTCAAGATGCTAATTCTTTTAATCAAAATATTAGCTCTTGGAACGTGAGCAGTGTGACTAATATGGAACGCATGTTTCGTGGTGTAAGTTCGTTTAATCAAAATCTAAGTGGCTGGAACGTTGTTAATGTAACAGCTTGTTTAAATTTTAGTTTACTATCAACCGGATGGACATTAGCAAAACCTAACTTTACAAATTGTACTCCATAATTAATTAAAAAATAAAAAATGGCAGAAGATTTATCATCAGAATTTAATTACACCGCTACGGTAGTACAATATACTATATTAGAAGGGACTAATATTTCTAGTCAACACCCTACGGCAGTTATAAAAATAACAGCTAACCCGGGGTATACAGTAACAGCTGGAGACTTTTCTTGGAATGGCCCTTTAGCAGGGGTTACTAGCGTAGCTTTTACTCAGGATGGAGAGTTTGTTTTGTGTACAGTTACGTATGATACTACGTCTGTAATGCCTGCCTATAATGTGAATATAGGTCTGTGTATAATAGGAGACGCTGTTCTAGCAGGAGTAAATATAGCAGGTACGTTAACGACATTAGTGGATCCTAACACAGTAACGACTACGCCGTCTGAAACTAACACCCCGTATAGTGCGTCAGGAGCAGAAGGAGCTACCTCTGGAACATTGTTTACTAGAACTTACACTGCGGCATCTGGTAATTATTGGCCTGATAACAATAGTCCCAGCATACAGCTTACCAATGGCAATTTGGGTCAATATAATATTACTCAGACACCTACCTATACGGCTAACGATGAGCTTATAGCTATAACCTATACGGTAACTTATATATTTACAGATCAAGATGTAGCTGGAGATAGTTTTGATATAGTAATTCCTAAACAAGTATTAATTTTAGTACCAGCTACCGGAATCACAGCATTTTTGGGAGACAACCGAACCGTATCAGCTGATGGAACTAATTATATAATGAGAGTGCAAGGTGCTCCCGGAGCTACGTATAGCATTTCCATGAGCGACGGAACAACCTCCGCCGCTGTAGTAACTAATGTAGTAATGGGAGATGCTGGTAGTGCTCAACATAATTTTATAATACCTAATAATACCGGCGCTTCAAACATAACTTGGACAGCAACTATATCTGGGGATATAGAACCTGGAGTCCCAACTACTATAATATTCGATCAAGCACATCCAGTAGCTCCAGCCCCACCTATTGATGTGTGTACAACGTTTAGCTCTACTTCAGCAACATTATCGTCTAATATAATATCTCCACTAGCGGTGGCAGAGAGACAGCTATTTATGAGAGCTGACGGATTGGCATTTTATGTACAAAGATTCGGAGATCAATCAGTGTCTCAAGCGAGTTTAGCAGTTGCTAATGATCCTACATCTACAATATCTTACGTGAATGTTTCGCCTACATTAACCAGTATACCCCTATATAAATCGGAGGGTCTTAGGTTTTCTTCAGACGGGAGCAAAATGTTTATAGGTGACACCTCTTCAGCAAATTTTAAAATACATAGGTTTATATTGTCAACACCTTGGGATATATCTACCGCTTCTAGCACTTCTGACCAACAAGTTTCTTTTACTAATGGGGGAGGGGGAACTTATGACAATGTTACCTTTGTACTTAGCGCCGATGGCACAAAAATATTTGGCTTTATGAGAGATGCGGCTAGTGTCAATACTTATGAATCCATTAAGATCGTATTGACAACCCCTTACGATCTTTCTACAGCGCAGGCTCCTGTAAACACAGTTCTTGATAGTTTGTTTGCGCTACCAGGTATGTCCTCTCCCTTAGGAGCATCCGGGTCTGCGTATTTTCCCGCTTCTGCCTTAGGGGGTGATGATTACATACTTTTTGGAAGAGCAAGTTCTATAACAGCGTTTGCTAATGACGTAACAATACCTGATTTTGCAAGTAATAGCGGGACTGCAAGCTGTGGTAGTTCAGCAATTTCTCCAGCTTGGAATAGCTCAGATGAAAGTTATCTGTTTACAATCCTTAGAACCGGACAATCACCATATACATATACTTTATCAAAATATACATTAGGACCGTAAAAAACATAATTTGCACAACATAAATAAATAAAATATGGCAGCAGGAATACCTATACAAATAAACTTTGCAAATCATCTTCCAATAGGATTAGATTTAAACGACATAATATGGTACTTAGACGCGTCTACAGAAGAGGACGTAATGATGGGCCCAGTAACTACAATAGTAAACAACGATGAGACTTCTACATATTATATAATAGTAGATGCGGGAGCGGGCGTTTCTGCCCCTACTACAGAAGATTTTGTTTACTACAAGAAAAACCCAATAGGATATGCTAGCTCTTTAAAAGGATATTTTGCAGAGGCACAGTTTGTAAACACAGAAACTAAATACGCGGAATTGTTTTCAGTTGGCGCTGAAGTATTTGAGAGCAGTAAATAATGTGTAATAATATAATATAAAACATAAGAAATGATAGGAATGATAACAGGCAGCGTAAGCGGCTTAGCAAACATAGCGGGAGGTATAATAGGGTCTAGAAAAAGAAAGCGAGAACAAAGGGAGGCTCAAAAGCAAATGAATATGCGTATGGCGCAGTTTGAAATGGCTGATACCTCTAATTTATATAAGGACATGGAAAATACCATGGAAGATTTAACAGTAAATACTCAGCAAGCGGATTTCCAGGCACAGCAAGCAAATCAAGGTATTGCAAATACTATGAACACAATGCAAGGAGCTGCGGGGGGTAGCGGTATTGCAGCTATGGCTCAAGCTATGGCAGGTCAACAAGCTCAAAACATGCGTCAAGCCAGTATATCTATAGGGCAGCAGGAGCAAGCTAACCAAATGGCTGAAAGACAACAAGCGGACGCGTTAGCTATGAGAGAACGTAGAGGCGAAGAAGATTCCAGAAGGCTAGAAAGACAAAAAACTAATACATTACTTGGGATGTCTCAGCAAAGACTTTCTGCTGCTAATGCTGCTAGGGAGCAAGCTAAACAAAGCATTATGTCAGGTGTAGGAGATATATTTAGCGGAGCAATGTCAGGTGCCGCTAGTGGAATAATGGGGCCAGGTGTAGAGAAGCTTTTAGGTAAAACAGGTGACTTACCAGTAGAACAATAAAAAATAAAGATGGCAAATTCAGATTTAATAAAAGGAGCAGGTCAGCTGTATGCTACAGAAACCGGGGACATGGGAGCGTCTTTAGTTAAAAGTATAAAGCAAGGAGCACAACAGGCGCAATCAGCTGCTGCAGCTAGGAAGCGAGAAAAAGCTAATATAAATGCAAAAACAGCAAATTATATAAACAGGTTACAATCTAGTGTTGACGTTAGCGAGCTAGATCAAAACCAGCAAAATTCCGTAACTGAATTTTTACTTAAAGGTAGAAATGACTATGCTTATTCTGCCAGTACAATAGCTAAATTAGACGCAGATGATCCTAGGTATATGGAGGAAGTTACTAAAATGAACGACATACAAATGAGCTTCCGTAACTTAGCTAATAATATAAACACGTTTAAAAAAGACAAATCTGAGTTTTTGCAGGACTTTGATAATGGAATGTTATCTGAAGGTAACGAGGTAAACACATTAGGTGAAGCCTCTAATATATATACCACAGGCGGTGATTTCAAAGTAGGCAATGGAGGAGTACTAGAGTTTTTTGATGCTGCTTCAGGTTCTCTAAAAAGTTATTCTGATATAAATAAACCATTCCTTAAAGATTTCGCGGCTGCCGACGCAATACTACAAATGAATGAAAGTCTATATAAATCAGGACAATCATTAACAGGAGCTAGAAGAAACATGATAGCGCAAAAACTAAAAAACTTAATAAGCAAAGGAGGCAGAAACACTCTTATGTCTTTAGCATCGGATGATTTTATCATGGAGGGCGGTTTAGGATTGCAAGATCCTATGTTATTTGAGCCAGAAAATCAAGACGCTTTAAAACAAGCTGTACTGGATGGTTACATGAACGTGTTAGATGCATCCGCTGCTCAAGGGGCTGCAGATAAAGCGCCTAAAACTTCAAAAAACTCAGGGCTGTCAATGACCCCTGGCCTTAGACAAGAACTTGCTTTACAAGGAACAGATGTTGTGGAAAGAGCAAATTCTTTTGTGTCTACGAACGATCCGGTAGAATTAGTAGAAATTCTTAATGGCGGAGCTCTTAAAACAGAGTTTTTTACGCCTGAAGATTTTATAAAACAAGTGCCCGACGATGAGGTTGGAAACAAAGAAAAATGGCTTGAAGAACATAAAGATAAAATAATATACGACCCAGGGTCAGGTGGCAGACCTATAAAAGTGGACCTTTCGGACCCCAATGCTAAATATAAGTTTTTCATAAAAGAAATTTCGGGGTTAAGCGATAATGCTAAAGGTTATATTCTACAACAATACCAGCCTCAAACTACTGAAAGTACAGGAGGAGCATCTCAATTTAATAAATAATAAAGCATGAACGAAGAAGCATTAAAGTACTCATTTGATCTGTTTGTGAAAGATGGATACAATGGCACCATAGACGATTATAAAGAGCTTATTAAAACAAATGATAAGGCTAGATCAGTTTCTTATAATTTGTTCACCAGTGATGGCTATAATGGCTCTGACGCTGACTTCAATAATTTAATGGGTATAGATAACACTATAATGTTATCAGATGAAGAATTGGGAAAGACAAACGACTCTGCGAATGTGGATCCAAGTGTGGAGTCAGACACTACGGGATCTGGATTGGACGATGGTTTTTCGGAGTCTCAAGAAAAAGATACGGGAATTGAAAGATTATTCGGTAAGAACGAAGTTACTGATTTTTTCGGGGATATAGCTAGGGCTTGGCAATCAGGTACAGCTCAAGGAAGATCTTTAGATTCCGCTATAGAAATATTTAAGAGTGGCAAAGACATGACTGAAGATCAGTATGTTGAATTTGTTGAGCAAGCTCGGGCTATGGAAGATGCTGGTCAAACAGATGAAATGATAGAATTTGGCAAGCAATATGCTAAAGATAAAGAAGAATATGGAAGTGTAGGTGGGTTTTTTACAAGTTGGTGGAAAAATCCAACAGTAATGACTCAATACACTGCACAGTCATTAGCTAATATGGCTTCTAGCGCAAGAAACAGTGAAGAAGCTGCCTTAATGGCTGCTGGCGGTGTTGTAACCGGAGCAGGAATTGGTTCTGCTATTCCAGTTGTTGGGACTATTTTAGGAGGACTATCAGGCGGGATGGGGGCTTTGTCTGGAACTATGGAAGTAGGTTTTACTACCGCCCAGTTATTACAAGAAGCTGCAATCGATGCCGGTAAAGATTGGAATACTATGTCCAACAAAGAGCGAATAGACTGGACTAAAGAAGTTGTAAATAATGAAGAACTATATAACGATCTAACCAACAAGGCTTTAAGAAGAGGTATTGCTATAGGATCTATAGATGCGGTTACCGGAGCTTTGACTGGCGGTATAGGTGGAGCTGCTAGAACAGGTGTTACTGCAACAACTAAAAGTGCTCTTGCTGGAGCTGCTGAAGTTGCTGCTGTTGCTGCTACTGAAACAGCTGGAGGATTAGCTAGTGAAATAGCTGGACAGTTAGCCGCTGAACAAGAATTAGATGCTCAAGAAATACTTACTGAAGGATTTGCAGATAAAACGTTTACACTTGTAAATGTAGCTAGAGGAGGTTTAAAAGGCCCTAAGTATACATTAGAAGGTGAAAAAATGAATGGTAAAAGATTCAGAGAGGCTGTTCAAACAATGGACGATGCTACCGTTGCTACTGTGAAGTTTGAAATATCTAATGACCCTTTAATGGAGAAGATAATTCAGAACAGAAAACAAGATATAAAAATAGATCAAGAGATCGATGCCACTATAAGCGGAGTTGATGATAGAGCTGAAATAATTAAGCTACAAAAAAAATTAAACAAATTAAAAGGTAACGACAGTGTAACTGCGAGCAATACTAAAAAAGAAATACGATCTCAAATAACTGAAATACAAGATAAGTATAAAGGCTCTGAAGTTGATGTAACTATTAAGCAACGCCAAGAAGCGGTGGCTAAGGCGGTTGATACTAAATTTGAAGAAAACTTTAATAAATACTATAAAGGGGCTAAGCAAGCAGCTAAAGATTTAGGATTTAAGCAAGGTCCTAAAATTTACAAAACAACTAAGGGGTACGAAAAAGCTATAGCTGCCAAAGAGGGATTTGACTCTTTTGATAAATATATAGCTGATGTAGCTAAAAGAAAAAACATATCTATTGAAAAAGCCGCTGAAATATCAAGAGGATCAGATGGTGTATTCTTAGGTGAGGGCGTTATGTTCATTGATAAACAAAAAGCTAAAGAAGTAGGTGCTATTACAGTTGCTTCTCACGAACTATTACACCCTGTGTTTAATGCAGCTATTGGTGATGCTAAAGCACAAGGTAAAATAGTTAGAGAGTTTAAGAAGGCAATGACTTCTAAACAAAAAAGATTTGTTAGGAATAAACTTAAAGCTAATGTGAATCCAGCAGACTGGAACACAGAATATCTAAATTACTTTTCTGATGCAATATTAAAAGGAGAGATCAATTACGACAAAACTCTATTTGAAAAACTAAAAGATGTTGTCTTAAGAGTATTAAAAGGAGCTGGATTTGAAAATGTTTCTTTTGATAGCGGTAGAGAAGTATATAACTTTTTAAAAGAATACAATACTAGCTTAAAAGAAACTGGACAGGTAAGTGAAAAAGCAGTTGAAGCTATTAAGACTGCAGAAACAAAACGTACTACTAAGCTTAGAAAAGAAAATGCAGATGCTCCTGAAGTAAAAGCAGCTACTATAAATAGATCAGGAGATATACAAAAATCGGTTAATCAAGAAATACTAGATTTAACGGAGGCATTAGATGCCGCGGAAGACGCTTATGCAGCGGATCCAAATAATCCTACATTGGAAAAAAATGTAGAGCTAGCTGAAAAAGCTTTAGACGAAGCTGAAGAAAGAGCTATATCTGGTGCTCCAAAACCTAAAGTTGTAGCTCCTAAACCTAAGAAAGAAGTTAAAAAAGAAGTTAAGAAAGAGGATAAGCCTAAAGCTAAAAAAGAAACAACTAGCAAGCAAAAAGAACTTAATGAAAAAGTTGATAAGCTAGCTGGTAAAAAAGACGAAGACGGTAATTACGTAATGTCTAAAAAAGAATGGGATAGAACTGGTATAGGTAAAGCTAGTCAATCCATTATTTATGGTGACATATTAAATCCGTTAATAACAAGAGGTATAACTGGAGAAGGAGTACAAGGAAAGTCTTTACAGGACTTCATACAGGCTGTTAAAGATGAATTATTACCTGTGCTAATGAATTTTAATCCTGAGAAAAACAACAGTTTAATAGGGTGGATTAATAGTCAATTACGTTTCAAAAAAGGTAATGTACTAAAAAGATTCAAGAAAGAGGCTGATCTTGGAGGTAAATCTTTAGACGTAGAAGCTGGAGAAACAGGTTTTGCAGGAAATATATCAGGAGACGCTGGTGTTATTAGAAACTTTGCAGATGAAAAGCAAATTGCGCCAGACAAACTTGTAAAAGCATCGAAAGTAATAACCTCTAAAGTTAGAGCGGACTTAGCGAACATGCTAAAAACTTGGGCTAGCCAAAATAATATAGATTTCGATACATTTAGATTTGGAGATGTAGATGCTAATGCTACTGTTAAAATAGACGGCAAAGATGTTAAAGTATTAAACGAAGTATTAAAAGAATTATTCCCAGGCGTTGATCCTGAAAAGTTTTTAGATAGTCGTACTATGTTCACCAGTGGAGAAGCCTCTATTGTTCTAGGTAAATTAGCTGAGAACGATCAAGAATTAATAGAACTATTTATAAATCTTCTGCCTAGAGGGGCGGTAATGCCTAAAGGCAAGAATAAAGCTGTAGTTAAAGACGATAATTATGGTAAATCTACTAAGCTAGATGGTTCCATATTGAAAAACTTTTACGATAAAGGTACAGAAAGATTCACTAAAAAAGCTGGACTTACACCATTTATATTGAAAGATAATATTCGTTACAGTGACGTACACAAAGCTTTTGGAATGGATTCATCCGGTAATAAACTAAATTACCAAAGAGCCAAATCTGGGATTGTATTATCTTCTGCTTACAAAATGTTAGGTAAACTAATAATGAATGAAGTTATTAGAACAGACTTAGGGTTAACCGCTGAGCAGAAAATGAATGTGGGCGCTGGTAAAAGTGATTTACAATTTAGTAAAAGTGCGAGTGTCCTTGAGGCTTTAAATGTTGAGGGAACTGAAAGTTTTAGAAATAACTTTTACCATACACGCGAAAAATATAGAAAAGCAGGCCAAGATTTATTAATTGAATTATCTTTTAGGTTTACTCCAGAAGAAGTTAGAGATTACATACTGCCTTTAATTTCTGATGTAGACGGCTCTAACTATAAGCAAGAAGCAAGGTTACTTTTTAGAAACAAAACTCATTTTTTTAGAAAACTAAAAGAGCAAGCAAAAAGTAAATTTGGAGATTACAAGCCTAATCAACGAAGAATATCTGTTGAAGGCGGAGCCGAGTTAAAATTAGCAAAAGTTACTAGCGAATATTACCAGGGAGCTTCTTTTATACAAGACATTAAGGCTTTTGTAGGAAATATAAAAGATAGACAAACATTTGCAAAAGAGCAGCAAAAAGGGTTACTTAAAATAGTTAAAACATTGTCAGAAATTTTAGATGAAACTTCTTCTAAAAAAGGAGGGTTTGATCGTAAAGATTTTGAGAATATATCATTAGGTATATTTGCTTATTTTAACTATTTAAACACTAAAAATAAGAACGGAATACTTCGTACCTCAGCTGTTCCTACGCAAATGGCTATAATTCCAAGGCTTTTAGGATTTAAAGATACACCTGTAAAATATATTTACGAACATACTCAAACCGCTTCCGATACATCGGGAGAATTAATGCAATTAGTCTTTAATAAATTTGCGAAAAATCAAAAATTTGGCAAAAACCCAAATATTGAAAAAGAATTTAAGGAAATTATGGATGGGTATACGGTTGCGTTGATACCAAAAATCTATGATAAATTATTAAATACAATAGCTAAAGAAAACGGAGACAGAGAAGGTACTAAAACTAGGAAAGATTACATTAAAAAATTATTGAAGCCAGGAAAAGACGGCATTCCCACTAGGTATAAAATACCTGCTTTTGAAAAGCTACTGGAAGAGAACGGGTTAGAACCTTTACAGAATATACTTACGCCTATTGATCAAGCTAATTACGACGCTATCGTAAATGGGAGAGAAGCTCAGTTTTCTATAAATAGAGTAGAAGTTACTGAAACCTTAAACAAGGCTAACAATAACGCTAATAATATCAATGCTAAACCTAAAGGTATAAGTGTTTGGGATTTTGACGATACACTAGCTAAGACTAAAAGTAATGTATTATATACAATGCCCGGGGAAATTAGAATATTCCACGGCGGTGATATAAAATCAGTCAAAGACATTGCTGGATTTGTATATTTTTCAGAAGATAAAAAACAAGCTGCAGCCTACGCTAAAGGCAATCAAGGAGAGATTAGTAGTTTTAAGATAGACGAAGCATCTATTGCAACAGAAGATCAAGTGTTTGATGTTATTAACAACTTAGATATTAAGCCAAGAGCTGGTTATGCGGTAGACGAATCTAACTTATATGAACTTATTGATCCTAGATTTGAGCAATCATTTTCTAAAAAAGATCTTGAAAAACTAGCAGTAGCGCTTAAAAGAAAAGGAATAAAGGCTGCACGATTTACAGATACCAATATTAGCCAAGGTAAAAATGAAGGAAGAGAAACTGAGAACGTTGTGGTATTTGACAAGAAAGTTGTGCAGGAACAAAATAAACTAGATGCTGAACAGTTTGCAAAAGAAGGCGATAAGTTAATGGCTGAGGGGGCTGATTTTGACTTTAGTGAATTCAGTAAAGTTGTTAATGGAAGCAAGGGGCCTTTCTTTGAAAAGGCTATGGCTAGAAATAAAAAGTTTGGAAACAAAAATGTTTTTATACTTACAGCTAGACCGGCAAACAGCGCAAATGCTATACACGAGTTTTTAAAAGGTATTGGATTAAACATACCTTTAGAAAATATTACTGGCTTAGCTAATTCATCACCTCAAGCTAAAGCTGATTGGGTTGTAGGAAAAGCTGCAGAAGGTTATAATGACTTTTATTTTGCAGACGACGCCATTCAAAATGTTAAAGCAGTAGCTAAGGCATTAGAGGTGCTAGACGTTAAGAGTAAGGTTAGACAAGCGAATGTACAGTTTTCTAAAAGCATGAACAGTGAGTTCAATCAAATGATTGAAAAGAAAAGCGGTATTGATGCTAGAGGTACTATATCTAAATACAAAGCATCGGTAATGGGCCGTAAAAAAGGTCGATTCCAGTTCTTTATACCACCTGGAGCCGAAGATTTTGAAGGTCTAATGTATAAGTTACTAGATAAGGGAAAGATTGGGGAGCAACAAAAAGAGTGGTTTAAGAAAGCATTGTTTGATCCTTTTGCTAGAGGAATAAACGAATTTGACACATATAAGCTGCAAGTAGCTAATGCTGTTAGGCAACTTAAAAAGTCTTTAAAGAATATACCTAAAGAATTAGGAAAAAGAGATCCTAAGACAGATTTTAAATATGAAGATGCGGTTAGAGTATATCTTTGGCAATTAAACGGCCACGAAATAAAGGGAATATCCGAATCCGACATTAAGGCTTTAGTAGACATTGTTAAAAATTCTCCTAACTTAAAAAGATTTGCAAGACAACTAAATAAAACCATGGGTGGCTACCCCGCTCCTCAAGAAAGTTGGTTAGCTGGTACTATTACAACTGACGCTATAAATATGGTTAACACCATAAAAAGAAAAGAGTTTTTAGAAACTTGGCAGCAGAATGCAGACATAATATTTTCAGAAGATAATCTAAATAAACTAGAAGCTACTTTTGGAGAAGATTATGTTGAAGCTTTAAAAGATTCTTTATATAGAATGAAATCTGGGCGTAACAGGCCATCTGGAGCCAACAAGTTAACCAATAGATTTATGAATTGGGTTAATGATTCTGTAGCAACCATAATGTTCTTTAATACAAGATCGGCATTGCTACAAACATTGTCAACCGTAAACTTTATAAACTGGGGTGATAATAATCCATTATTAGCAGCTAAAGCTTTTAGTAATCAAAAACAATTTTGGAGTGATTTTTCAATGTTATTCAATTCTGACTTTTTAAAATCTAGACGTACAGGATTAAAGAACGATGTAAATGCCGATGAAATTGCTAATGCTGCTGCTACACAAACTAATAAAGCTAAAGCCGTCTTAGCTGTTTTACTTAAAGCCGGGTTTTTACCCACACAAATGGCAGATAGTTTCGCTATTGCAATGGGTGGAGCATCTTTTTACAGGAATAGAGTTAATACTTATATGCAAAAAGGTGAAGGTAAACCGGGTATGGGTAGACTAGCAGCAGAGGAACAAGCATTTTTAGATTTTCAAGAAATAGCTGAAGCTACTCAGCAATCATCTAGACCTGATAGAGTATCACAACAACAAGCTAGTCCGCTGGGACGTATTATATTAGCTTTTGCGAATACACCTATGCAATACATGAGATTAACTAAAAAAGCTTTCTTGGATCTTAAGAATGGGCGTGGCAGTGCTAAAGAGAATATTACTAAAATGCTTTATTATGCGGCAATACAAAATGTTATATTTAGTAGTTTACAAGCTGCTTTGTTTGCGATGCTATTTGACGACGAAGAAGAAGAAGAAACTAAAAAGAAAGGAACTAGGGTGGCTAATACCATGTTGGATTCCATGCTTAGAGGTTTAGGTATATACGGAGCTGTAGCTTCTACGGTAAAAAACATTGCGCTCGAGATTGATAAGCAATCTAAAAAAGATCGCCCTGACTATTCAGAAGCAGCGGTAAAAGCATTAGATTTATCTCCGCCTATATCTTCTAAAATAAGAAAAGGCAGGAGTGCCGGTAGAGCTTTTAGCTATAAAAAAACTAGAGAAAAAATGGTTGGGTTTGGGTTAGACAATCCTGCTTACTACGCAGTAGGTCAAATAACTTCGGCAACTGCTAACATACCATTAGATAGAGCAATAGGAAAAGCAAATCATGTTAGACTAGCATTTGCTCAGGAAACTAAATTTTGGCAATCGGTATCTTTATTATTAGGATTTAGCGAATGGGATCTTAATATGATAGAAAAAGATAAAAAGAAAACTAAATTTGGAAAAAAAATGAAGTGGAAAAAAAGAAAACTTAAGAAAAGAAAACTTAAATAATAAAACTATGAAACCTATAACAACTAGAGTTAAAGAAAGTAGAAGCAGAACTTTATATCCTGCTAATCAAGAAGTAACTATGAATGCAGATGGTAGTGGCGGACCTATAGATACCTGCGGTTGTAGCTCTCCAGCTAAACTGAAGGATGCTTGCTACCGCAAAGCCAAAGCTAAATACGATAAATTTCCGTCCGCTTATGCTTCTGGGTACATAGCTAAATGTAGGAAACGTAAAGGCAACATAAAGTAATGGGATTTAAAATGAGATCTTCGCCGTTTAAGGTAAGAAAAACTAAAGAAGGATTAGCTTTAAAGCGCTGGTTCAAAGAAGATTGGAAAACTCCTGAAGGTAATGAGGACTATAGTAAAGGAGGAAATACCTTTAGACCAACCAAAAGGGTTTCGAAAGATACTCCTGCTACGTGGGACGAGCTTACTCCTGCTGAAAAAGCAAGAGGTCAAAGAGAAAAAAATACAAAAGGAAGAGTTAGTAAATATAAAAAATAAAACTATGAGCCTACAAGAAATAAAACTATACTTAATTAACGGCAGCACATTAAGTATAACCACCTTTACTCACATAGAAGACTGGTTAAAAATAATACTTTTACTAGTAACTATTGGCTATACTATCTCTAAGTGGAATAAAATAAAATAATATGAGTATATATTTTAAAGAGTGTGAAAAAAACATGGACGAAGACTTCCTAGCTAAACTAGACAACGCTAGAGTTATAGCTGATATGCCGTTCATAATAAATTCAGCATGGCGAAGCCCCGAACACAACAAAGATGTTGGAGGGAAACCTAATTCTTCACATTTAAAGGGTTTAGCTGTAGACATAAAAATAGAAAACAGCAGACAAAGATTTATTGTATTACAATCTTTAATAGCTGCAGGATTTAATAGAATAGGAATTGCAAAAACATTTATTCACGTCGACGGAGATAAAGATAAAGATCCGCGAGTAACTTGGTTATATTAAAGCAAAAATTATGAAAAACAAAAAAGATTCTAAATTTAGAAAATTACTTATAGTATTAATGAAAAAATGGAATTCGTTTCTTTACTTATTAATGTTTAAAAAGTATGATTAAAATTAAAGCCGCTACAATTAAGTAACGGCTTTTTTTAATTTAAGTAATTTCACAAGCTCCTCCAGCGCAAGCAAGTTCTCCTGACAAATCAGTTTCGTCATCATCTTCTTCAATCTTTGCGATGTCAACTAGCCGCAGGGTTTCCATCATTTCATTATACTTAGTCTCATCTATATCTTCAAAAGGCGCTTGTACATAAGTACCTCCATTGTAAGGCAATACAGATAGACCGTTATAAAACTTCTTATTATCCCACATCCATTCACCAATCATATCCCACTCATCTTCTTTAATAGATACAGTAGCAGATATATTGTGTGTGTTCCTGCCATCTCTGTGTCCTGGTTTAACCCACATCTCAGATACAAACTTTACCCGCTCTAATAATTCTACAGGGTGCTCTGTTCTAAGCATAGATCCTTTTGGTGCTTTTTGCGGTATAGATATTACAGCTGTGTCGTGAGGTCTAAAGTATTCATCTTCAACTAACTCAGGATGGTTTTCAGCAAGGAACTTATACATTGACTCGTTCTTACCTACACGTATTCTTCTTACATAATAATCATTATGCCAAGCGTGAATACCAGATGACGTTCCTAGCGTCAATGATGTAGTCCCTGCTGGTTTAACCGTTGTCGATCTAGCTGATGGATTAATACCTATTAATTTTGCAACACGTTTATTCTCTGCTTTAACAAGCAAAGCCGCTTTATCCATGTCTAATTTTAAGACCTTCCCTGATCCAATTCCTGTTATTGAAACTCCAATTAAAGCATCTTTTTCTGTTGTAGTTCTCCATATATCTCTAAGATAATGAAAGCTCGTGTACGAGGCTTGTAATGTCCCTATGAGAGCTGCATTAGTTACACGTCTGTCAAACTCTTCTTGAGTATCTAAGTCCGATCCATTTACTTCACATAAATTACAAAATTGATAAGGTCTAAGTGCAATTTCACAACAAGGATTAGTACCCCAATCTTTATCATTAGTTAAATAAAAACCTGGCTCACCAGATCCGGATAACTCAATACGTTTCCACAAATCCATAAAGTAGGACTTAGTAAGCTTCTGTCGCATAAGCACAGCTGAATTATTAGCTCTACCACGCTGTGGATTTTTCTCCCACCAATCTCCTGACTTACAACCAATCATTTCAACATCATCAGATGAGAATAAAGATATTAAAGCTGCTCTTCTTATTCCCCCAGCTAAAACTGAATCGGCAATGTGACATATAATATCATGTGCTTGCACTGTACTTAAGTAATCCCCGTCTTTTAATGAATCCAATATACCTGTTATTTTAACTATAGCTTCTTTAAGAGGTTGTGGTCCAGGTGCTTTACCACCTGATGTTACAAGCCTTGCTCCTTTAGCGCGAATGTCAGAATAATCAAAGTCAATTCTAGAACTCCGTTTGTTACCTAAATATGATTTCATTAATACTTTAATAGCATCGGCCCAGCCCTCAATAGAATCCATAACTAAGAATCTTCTTGTGCGTTTTTCAAACGGCACGGTTACGGATGGCAACTTAGCTACATGATGCTTTTGCACTGAATAACCCACGCCTGTTCCACCTAATAATAAAAACATTGTTTCGCTAAATGCCGCTACAGATTCTACTGGCAAATAAGCGCAATTATATATCCTATTAGGAGATATCTCGATAGGCTTGCCACCAAATTGTAGGCTACGCATGCTTGGTAATATATTTTTGCTATACACATCTTCATAAGCTGCTCTTATTTCTTTTTCTAAATTTGGAAACTTTTTTATATGCATTGATTCATTTCTAAACACAAGTTGATCCCATGTTTCTCTACGCTTTGTCTCTGGTATATATTTAGCATATTTCATAAATACCGTTATGTCACTTAATATTCTGTTAGATTTGTTCATTTATAATACTCTAATTTTAAATTCATCTTGTTTTTTAACTAATTCTTTCCATGAGATTTTACCCTTATTATTCCAGGACCATTTAACCCATTTAGCTATTTGTCTTTCGGCATAAGCTTTACGAGCTAATCGTTTATTGTTTCCTACCATCTAATATAAGTTTAATCATTAATGCTACATCTTTTTGGTTTTGAGGTTTGTATAAAGTTCGTTTTTCATTATTAAGTGTACACCAAAGTTTAAATAACTTCCAGCGAAGCGGAAATTGTTCATTGGCTCTTCCTTTACATTCTATTATATAATCTTTACCTGTAAAGTCAGGAGTATATTTAATACCTAGTATTTTTTTCTGTCCTCTGTCTTTCATATCGCCTTTACCGTTTGATTGTTTCTCAAATGATATATTTGGAAAACGAAAACCTTCTAGCGTTTGGAATACTTCATCTTCATACTTTTCAAATAACCCAGCCTCTTTCAAGGCTAAGTATGTATGTTTTTCTAAACCTGATCGAAAGCTGATCCCATCCGCAGTAGCTTTTTTAGCGCGGACAGGACCTTTTTTCTTTGATCTTTTAAAGCGTTTCATTCTTTACAAATGATCCGTTAATCATAGACCCTTTACGTTTGCTTATAACATCGTAAGCGGTAGAAATACAATCTTCTATATTGTGTCCTGCTAAATGAGCTAGGTTTGTTAGTACAATAACAATATCACCTATTGCATCGACAATCTCAGGCTCATCTGCTTTAATGATTGCTCTTGCAAGTTCGCCAGCTTCTTCTTGCATTTTTATAAATTGTGTCTTAATATCACCCTCTTCATATAAACCGCGCTCATTAGCCCATTCACGTATTGCAGGAAATATACATTGCTCACAGTTAGTTTTAGGCTTAACAAGATCATATACAACTTCCATGTCAATTGCATCTCTTATTGGGTCAAACTTCATTGCTTTAGTTAATGCTTTATTATATACATAACACCTGTCATTATTGTACATCGATGTCCTAGCGTTTTTCTTACACCAGCTAATTAAATTGTCGCAAACAACAAATACTGTTCCGTTGTTTAAAGTAATATGCCTGCCTCTGTTGTTCATAAGATATGCCTCTAATTCTCTTGTGTAACAAGGAAACGTTGTAGTCATATCGGTAACATTAATTTTAAATTCACTCATAGGTTTTGGTTTTTGTTTTTTCATTAAGTCTTTATAGCTTTGCCTATCTACAGTGTAACCGTAAAATTTTTGGTATTCTATTTCTTTTTTAGAAGCGGATTCCATGTCACGAGATACGTATAGCAACTCGACTTCATGAGGATCATATCCTTGTTGTTCAAAGACTCTGTCTCCTAAATCTTTTGTCATACCCACTTTGACTCCGGGTACATGATAAACGTAATACATTGGTTTTGTTTTACTCATAGGGTTGTTGTTTATTTGCCTACGCTCAATGGCGCTTTTATACTAGGCAAAGGGTTATAGTTATTTAATCTTATTTCATTTAATTCAGGTATGTGTAAGATACCAAGGGTATCATTAAACAGTCCATAATCTAATTCTAATTCAGCACACTGCGGATTATGATACCTTGATACAAACTCGTTAGCCTGATCGATGTGATTATTGTATAAATGACAATCTCCTAAGCTACCTATTAATCTACCTGGCTTGAATCCAGCTCCTTTAGCTAATAGCTCTAGTAATAATCCATACATTGCAATGTCATAGGGTAATCCTAAGAACACATCAGCAGATCGTTGCTGCCACATTAAATCTAGTTTGCCATCATTAACATATACTTGAAAGCCGTAATGACAAGGGGGCAAAGCCATTTGAGGTATATCAGCTGGATTCCATGCATTAACCATTAATCTTCTCGAATAAGGAGTATAGTTTAATTCATGTACTAATTGATATAACTGATCTACTCCATCAAAGTCACGCCATTGCTTGCCATATACAGGACCTAACGTCTCATCTGTACGACTAGATCTTTCATAGTCTGGTCTCCAGTATTTAACACCATTGTCTTCAAGATACTTTAAGTCTGTCCTACCGTTAAGAATCCATAATAATTCGGTTTTTGCTGCGTTAAAACTAATACGCTTTGCATTAAGGATAGGGAATCCAAGAGACATGTCGTGTTCAATAATCCTTCCGAAGACTGATCTAGTTCCAGTTCCTGTACGATCTTTTTTAGCTCTACCTCCATGTAGTATAGCTGAAACAATTCCTCTGTACTCATCTTGTATATTAATCATTGTTTAATACTGATTTAATTTTCTCAACGTAATTAGCTGCGTCTAACAGCTCTTCTTGCAAATGTTGTAACCAAGTTAATAAACTTGAATTATCGCCATCTAACGTGACCTTATACTTATTAAAGCCAACATCTGATCTACTAACTAATTGATCAACGACCTTCTCAATTATTGGATCTCTAAATTCTATTTCTTTTTTTGTCATTTGTTATATTTTTTAAAATAATAGTTATAAAATTCATACATCTTTTGCCATACTTTATTTCTAGGATATTCTTCTGGGGATTGGTTTATGTTCTTGTTAATTTCGATTATTAGCCACCACTTTGTAGGCGTTCCTCTAACAGTAGGCTTAGGATAAATCCTTATACCATTCTTATTACACCACATGCGTGCAGCTTCATCGTATTCATCTGAGTTATAATAACCCATCATTGACGCTTTTTTTCTAGGCATCTATTCCCAAGGCATATTCTGATCCTCAGCTGGTGTGTGAGGAATATAACACCCGCTGTTTCTTTCCCAAGTAAAATGACATTCAGCTCCGTTGGTTCCTAAGTTTTGAAACTTACATTTAAGTACTTTAACTTTAACTGTATTTGCTTCATAATTTCTGTGAACTAATAAACCGTGATAACTTGCATCATACCACTCACCACCACCTTTGATTGAATACATAGTAGGTTCTTCTATATCACCAGTCTTTTGATTCTTATACATCTTAGTTGGGTGAGCAACAACAAATACTAACACATCGTACTTCTTAGCAAAGACTTCAATCTTTGTTAAGTAATCCATAGTATATCTATTAACGTCGTCAGATTCAGCATTAATATCTCTTACTTTGTTAAACGGATCAATAACCAGGCATTTGATACCTTTTCTTTTCACCAGCTCGGCTCCTTTCTTCAAGACAGCTTCAAGTGAATAGCGCTCCATATCGATATGAAAGTAATTGTCATT
>Ga0208667_1000042_pt1 | contig 53160 bp, 53 predicted proteins | sample 11BtaG_FD_184085 | JGI IMG/M metagenome (GOLD analysis project Ga0208667, IMG submission 184085) | Marine viral communities from the Subarctic Pacific Ocean - 11B_ETSP_OMZ_AT15265_CsCl metaG (SPAdes) (version 2) | ecosystem: Environmental > Aquatic > Marine > Oceanic | place: Pacific Ocean... | reverse complement strand
GTACACGCTTACTGGTTGTACTATGTACATGATAAAAAAACTATAGCGCATAACAAAGAAACTTTATATGATACTAAATATATTAAAGACGTTGTTGGTTACAGCGACGATTTATAACGCAGAACCTAATCAAACTGACGACACGCCTTTTATAACCGCATCAAATGCTATTATAAACGAGTGTTGTCCTGGTGACCATAGGTGGTTAGCTGTGTCAAGAGACTTAGAAGCTTATGGCTTTGTGTTTGGCGCAAAAGTAAAAATAACAGGTGCGGGCAGGTTCGATGGAATATGGACTGTACAAGATAGAATGAACAAGAGGTATGTAAGATCAATAGATTTATTAGTTGATAATCACATAAAGCTTGGTAAATGGTACAACGTAGAAATAAAATTAATTAATGATTAATTTTTATGACACAAGGTATTAAAGATTAATTAGTAATAGGCAAATGTCACAGGAAAGAAATATAAAATGGTTAAATGATAGGCGCATCGTATACAGGAAAGATCCTGATACTGATGTAGCTACCACTGAAACCGAACAATATAAATACTACGCTAATGGTACGTATCAATGTTATCACTTGTTTAACAGCAAGGCTAAGATAACTACATACAAATCATTAAAGTGGCACATGCTTGTATTATATTATCTTAACATAGATAATGACATTGAAGACCAGCTTTATACTATATTTAGATTTATAGCTGATAAAGAAAATGGTTTTGTAACGTTTTTTATTAAAAATAAGACACTAAATAATATGATACAAGATGTCTTTGATCAAGGTGGTGATCCACCTGCAAATAAGCTACGTAAAGTAGTATTTAAACCGTACTCTGGGTTAGACTTGAGTGGAAAACTAAAAATTGTAGGTCAGTTAATAGGTAGATCATCAAATATTGATGCAGAAGCTATATACCAATGTATGTTAGATTTAAATGATACAAACAATAAGATAACATGGGGTAAAGTAGCGGGTTTACTTGATTGTTCTACAAGAACTATTTACAGAAATTTAAACAAACAATTAAAAAAAGAAAAATTAATATTAAATGAAGAGTTATAACGTAACAAACTATGTCAGATGGAAAAATGACATAGAGCTTAAAATAAGTAAGTTACCTGATGTTATAGACGGTGATTTTACAATATACAACAGAGAACAAATGATAATATGTTTTGCTCCTTTAGTAGAGAATTTATCAAGAAAGTTTTCCACGACACAACAAGCAAGTGGAGTAATGACTATAATGGATTTAATACAAGAGGGTAATTCAGGTTTAATAAAAGCTGTAGACAGGCTAGACTATTCAGTACTATCAGCCTCTGATGATCAAGAAAAAACATTAAAATCTTTTTATTCAAAAAGAATAAAAGGCCACATACGTAGAGCAATAGATATTAATCGTGGAGATATGAGAATACCTGAACACAAGCTTAATGAAATACGTAGAAACTTTGGTAAAGATAAAAAGATGGTATCAATGTTTTTTAATTCTATATTTTTAAGTATAGATGACAAACCTAAAGACTCAGACGATGACACAGTATATCAAATACCAGACAAATCTGAACCATATAATATAGCGTTATTAAATACTTATTTAAAAGGTTTAATGACAAGATATTTAACAGAAAAAGAATATGAGGTATTAAGATTAAGCTACGGTTTAGACTGTGATAAGCATTCTGCTAAACAAATTGCAGCAGAATTAAAGATCGAAGGATCTAGCTCTTATGTTAGAGTTTCGCAGTTAAAAAAGCAAGCTGTAACTAAATTAATAGATAATGTAGATCACTCGCAAGTGCTTGATTATCTTTAGGTTATGTAGTGAACCTATCGTTAAATGATGTTCACTAATGTGTAATAATATATATAGACTAAATTAAATTAAATATGACTTTAAATGAAAAACTGGCACAGATCCAGACAAAGTTTAAATCGAAAAAAAGTAGATTTAACTCCTTCGGCAAATACAACTTCCGATCAGCCGAAGACATTCTCGAAGCAACAAAACCTTATTTACTAGAACTAGGCGTATCAGTAAAAATTGATGAAAAATTAATTGACAACTCTACGTTTCCAGTTATAGAATCAACAGCTACAATTAGTGATGGCAAAACTGCTATACACGCAACGGCTTTAGTAGGTGTTGACTTAGATCAAAAAGGTATGCAGATGCCTCAAAAGTTTGGTGCAGCCTCGAGTTATGGGAAGAAATATTCGTTAGGTAATTTATTTTTAATTGATGATACTGCAGACAGTGATGCCACAAATACTCACGGCTTAACTATGAACGCAGCAGCAATACAGAAAGCTAAAGACTTTGTACAAAAAGGCGGCAAACTGGATGCAATCAAAAAGAAATATAATGTAACACCTGAAATAGAAAAACAAATAACATTATAATATGACTAAAAAAGAAGTCCTAAAAAAGCTAGAAAATGATGAAGATTATTACGGTGCTTTTGGTAGGAAATACCTAAGTAATTCTGATATAGGTACGTTGCTTACTAATCCATCAGCGTTTGGTAAGCCAAGTAAACCTAGCTCAGCATTTCTTGTGGGCGGTTATTTTCATACTTGTATACTAGAGCCAGATAAGCTTAAAAAATATAAGATAGTAGAATCATCAAGTAGAAATACAAAAGTATACAAAGAAATGTCTGGCGGTGAGTTATGTTTATTGCAACACGAGGTAGATGGTATAGAATTAATGTCGGATAAAATGATGAGTAATGAAGTCTGTAAAAGCTTAATACGTGGTAATGATATAGACTATGAAGTACCAGCTATAAAAAAACTAGGAGAGTATATGTGGAAAGGTAAGGCTGATATTGTTAATCACGAGGATAAATTAGTTATTGACTTGAAGACTACAGCGGATATAAATAAGTTTCGCTGGTCAGCTTCAAAATATAATTACGATTCGCAAGCTTATATATACAGAAAGTTATTTGGCTACGATATGGTTTTTATTGTAATAGACAAGAACACACATCAAATAGGTATATTTGATTGTTCCAGTGAGTTCTACGAAAAAGGTAAAGATAAGGTAGATAGAGCAGAAAAAGCTTATGAGCTGTTCTATAAATCCGAGGGTTTCGATCCAAAACAATATTTCATAAGTAAAACACTTTAATATAATAAATATGGCAAGAAGAACTAAAAAAACGCAAACTAGAGTTTGTTCAGTAACAGGTATGGAAACTAGTGTAAACAATTTTTACACAAACCAAACACATGTTAAAGCAGTAGATAATCTACGAAGAACCACTGGTGCTACTAAGGATCAGATGGCGAGAATGTTTAATCAAATTAATCAATACGCATAATATGGCAAGTATAATAGCAACAAGTATAAACCTTAACGCTATACCTAAAGATAAAATTATCATAGGTAAGAAAGGTAAATACTTACCAATAACTATTACTTTGAACGATGAATTAGATCAGTTCGGTAATCAAGGTCCTGTGTCTGTACAACAGACAAAAGAAGAAAGAGATGCTAAGACTGCTAAAACTTATTTAGGTAATGTTAAAGTAGTTTGGACAAACGACCAAAACGTGTCGGCTGCTCCAAGAGATAATCAGCAGGCTCAAGCTCAACCGGTTGCGGCTGCAGCACCTGAAGATGATCTACCCTTTTAGTTGTGAGATGTGTGGGCAAGAAGTATCACAGGAAGAATATGATTTCTGTGATATTTGCCCAGACTGTAGAGATGAAGAATAACAATTAAATTAAATTAAATGCAAGTAGAAGAAATAGAGATCAATGGGTTTAAGATTGACGAGTTCAATCAACACAAGCTTGAAGTAGGGAAAACACAGGGTGTATGCCCGGTTTGCTCACACACAAGAAAACCTATTAATAAGAAGAAGAAATGTGCTTCTTATGATTGGGAACGTGGTCTCGGTACTTGTCATAACTGTGATTCAACTTTTCAACTACACACGTATCAACGTAAAGGTAGTAGCGATCGTGAATACGTTCGCCCTGTAGCTCAAGAGCTTAAGGTACCAAGTAGTAAAGTTGTTGATTGGTTTAAGTCTAGAGGTATATCTCAGAAAACTCTCAGTGATCTAAACGTTACTGAGGGTTCTGAGTTTATGCCACAGACCGGTAAGACTGAGAATACAATTAAATTTAACTATTACATAGGTAATCAGCTTATCAATGTAAAGTATAGAGACGGTCGTAAAAACTTTAAACTATACAAGGGTGCTGAAAAAGTGTTTTACAATATAAACAGTATTGTGGGTCATAACAGCTGTGTTATAGTTGAAGGCGAAATGGATGTGTTAGCGCTGCACGAAGCAGGTGTATCTAACGTGATATCAGTACCCAACGGTGCTACTTTAAATCATAATAATTTAGATTACTTAGATAATTGTATAGATTATTTTGATGACAAAGAAAGAATAATTCTAGCGGTAGACGCTGACGAACCTGGTAATATGTTAAAACAAGAGTTTATACGTAGATTAGGTGCTGAAAATTGTTTTATAGTAGATTTTGTAGACTGTAAAGATGCTAATGAGTATTTGCAAAAACATGGAACAGATGCCCTACGTTCTGCTATACACGCTGCATCACCCGTGCCTCTGGAAAATGTAACAACACTTAAAAATATAGAAAATGAACTTAAAGATTTTGTTAAAAATGGTTTCAAACCTGGGTTCCAAGTTGGTCTGTCTAATTTTGACGATGTTTTTAGTACTTATACTGGGCAGTTCATCACTGTTACTGGGATACCTAGTAGCGGAAAGTCTGACTTCGTTGATCAGATGGTTGTAGGTTATAATAAACAATATGGGTGGAAGACAGCTTTTGCTAGTCCTGAAAATGCACCTATATACCTACATGCCCACAAACTTATGCGTAAAACTTGGGGCGATATGCCTTCTCCTAGTGATATAGGTAATGGCAAATGGCAAGAAGTATCTGATCATGTTAATGATAATTATTATTTTATAGACATGGACAAATACAGCTTAGAATCAGTACTAAGAAAGGGTGCTGAGCTTGTAAAACGTAAAGGTATTAAATGCTTAGTTATTGATCCATTTAATAAGGTTAGAGATACAAATGCAGTTTCAGATGATGTTAACAGATATACTATGGACTATCTAGCAAAGATAGAAGCCTTTTGTAAAAAGTATGACGTTTTAACGTTTATAGTAGCACATCCAACTAAGATGTATAAAGGCCAAGATGGTAAAATAGAAGAACCTACAATGTACAATATAAAAGGTGGTGGTGAATGGTATGATGCTAGTTATCACGGCTTATTAGTACATAGAGATTACGAAGCTAAAAACACTAAAGTTAAAGTATTGAAATGTAAGTTTCAAAATCTAGGTGAAAACGGAGCTGAATCGTTTTTTACGTGGGAACACAGATCAGGATCGTTTATACCTCAGGTTAATGCTGTAGATGAAACTGAGCCAATGCCTTGGGAAGCGTGAGAGGAAAGAAAAAGAAACAACAACCATCATACTCTTTCACTAGTGAAGAATACAAAGCTTATCACTGGTGTATAAACAATGGAATATATATATCACCTTTTTGTAAAGAAAACTTTATGAGTTGGTATGTAGACATAAACATAAACGGCAAGATAAACAGATCGCCTAAATATTATGATTCTAGAGAGATATGGGAGGTTATATTTAATTATTACAAATACTATTACGAAAAATATGCGAACTAAATTTTTAAACGCCAACGAAGCATTTAACTGCATACTACACGAGTTAAGAGTAGAAGGCACAGACTTTGACAATACTAAAGCTTTGTTTAATGTAGGCTTCACAATAGAAGATCCGTTAGACAATCATATTAAAAATAAGTATAGAAAATGGTCTCATGAATATGCAGAAGCTGAATGGCAATGGTACTTATCAGGTGATCCTAGTATAGATAAGCTAGGTGAATTATATGGTAAGGTTCCACCTATATGGGAAACAATGGCTGATAGCAATAGAAATGTAAATAGTAATTATGGTTATCAATGGCAACGTAACAATCAAATAGATTATGTTGTTGGTAAACTAAAAGAAAACCCTAATACTAGACACGCTGCTATCAGTATATATGACTGCAAAGAGTTTGAAAAGTATCGTAAAGATACGCCTTGTACTTATGCGGTACAATTTACAATAATTAATAATAAACTATGTATGTCTGTTTATATGCGTTCTAACGACATCTGGTACGGTTTCTGTAACGATCAATATCAATTTTCATCATTACAGAAAATGATCGCAGAGAGACTGTCTATTGACGTCGGATGGTATTACCATCACGCACACAACATGCATTTATATAATGATAAATTATGATGTATTATTTGTATCATATACCAGGTAAAAAAATCGGTGTTACCTGTGATCTTAATAGCCGGGTCACAGTTCAACAAGGATACTCACCTGATGAATATGAGATATTAGATAGCTCAGAAGATATAGATTATATATCTTGTTTAGAGCTAGAGAGACAGAGAGAATATGGGTACAGAGTAGATCTAGTACCTTATAAAAACCTTAAACCAAGAAAAAATATGAAAATAAATGTGACTGAACAAACCACAACCTTCCCTTGTCCTGTAAACAAACTTAAAGGACAACTTATGGATAACATTGGTATAACGTGGGAACACCCAGAGTTTGGGCAATTTAAACTAACAACAGATATGGTTAGTTGGATTATGAAAAACGTTAAAACATCTATGTTTAACAATGACAGAAGCTATGTATATAACAAAGCTATGTATAACTTTCAGAAAAACCCTAAAATAGAGTTATGCTCTGACAAATGCCAGTTTGATTTAATTAGAGACTGGGCTTCAGACAGAGGATTATACGACAAAGGTAATTCACACACACAGTATGTTAAATTACAAGAAGAAGCTGGAGAACTTGCAAAAGCTTTATTGAAAAAAGATAAACCAGAAGTTATAGATGCTATTGGTGATATGGTTGTTGTACTTACAAACTTAGCGCATTTAGAAGGTGTTAAAATTGAAACGTGTATAGCAACAGCATACGATGTAATAAATAAGAGAACTGGCAAGATGATTAACGGAACATTTGTGAAAGATGAGAATTAAAACAGAAGATAAAATAGTTCAACAAGTCTTAAAAAAGATGGACGAACGTAGTTTAATAGGTCAAAAGAAATATGGTGCTACGATGATGCAAGAGATTGAAGGTCAAGAAAAAGATCTTAATCGTTTTTTAGTTGATGTACAAGAAGAATTAATGGATGCAATATTATACATACAAGCAGCTAGAAGATGTTTAACAGATGAAATAGAAGAAGTAGCCTATAAAAGATTCACAGCAGATGTAACTAATATAGACGTCAATGAAGAAGAAGTTTTATAAAAGAAAAAGAGGTCCTGTACAATCAAAAAAAATAACCTATGATGGTATAACATTCGCGTCAGGACTAGAACGCTATATGTATATGGCTTTAAAAAAAGCAAACATTAAAGCTCTTTACGAAGGACAAACGTTTGAACTAGTAGAGGGTTTTGATTTTCCTTTTGAGGCATACGAGAGATGCGGTAATGGTAAAGGTGATTACAAGAACAGAGGTAATAAAAAGATTTTAAATATAAAGTATACGCCAGATTTTATAGGCAAAGGCTTTATAATTGAAACAAAAGGTAGAGCTAACGAGTCGTTTCCAATGAGATGGAAATTATTTAAAAGATTAATAGCAAATGATAGAGTAGGACCTTTTACCTTGTATAAGCCACAAAACCAAAAAGAATGTGATATGACTGTAGAACTAATAAAAAAAATAAATGGAAAATAATTGGGAATTAAGTTTTGGCTTGTTTAACGGCCTTTTATTTGGCTACAGGCAGTATCCAGATGGTGATAAAATAGATCACGTAGTTTACGTTGGTATATTTGATATTTGTTTAACTTTATATTATAAATAAATGGGATTATTTGACGAACGTATAGCGTATAAACCTTTTGAGTACCCTGAGTACTATACAGAAGGTTGGTTAAAACAAGCTCAGGCATTTTGGTTACATACTGAAATACCCATGAGTGGAGATGTTAAGGACTGGAACGAGTCTTTAACCGTTAAAGAGAAACACCTAGTAGGAAATATCTTACTAGGGTTTGCTCAAACTGAATGTGCAGTAAGTGATTACTGGACTCAGAAAGTAGTATCGTGGTTTCCTAAGCACGAGATACAACAAATGGCTATGATGTTTGGCTCACAGGAAACTGTACATGCTGTAGCATATAGTTATTTAAATGAAACATTAAAATTAGAAGATTATGAAGCGTTTCTTCATGAACCAGCTACGGCTGAGCGTTTTGATAACCTTGTTGCATATAGTGGCAAAGATAGAATCGGTATCGCAAAGTCATTGGCTGTTTTTTCTGCTTTCGCAGAAGGAGTATCTTTATACTCTGCTTTTGCCGTTTTGTATAGCTTTCAGCTACGTAATTTACTTAAAGGTATTGGTCAACAAATGAAATGGTCTGTAAGAGATGAATCTTTACACAGTCGTATGGGTTGTCAGTTATTTAGACATATGTGTGATGAAGATGATAAACTTTTACAAGACTGTAGAGAAGATATTATCGATGCTGCTAAAATAATGATTGAATTAGAGGAAAAGTATATAGAAAAAATGTTTGAAATGGGTGATATAGATGGTATAAAATCTTATGACTTAAAACAATTTATAAGAAAAAGAACAAATGAAAAATTACAAGAGCTTGGTTACCTGGATCTCGGATCGTACTTCTCATATGACGAAAAGGCAGCGGATAACTTGGATTGGTTCTATCATCTTACTGGGGGTCATACCCACACTGATTTTTTCGCGATTAGGTCAACTGACTATAGTAAAGCAAATGAAGGAGAAGATTTCGAAGACGTATGGTAAACTACAAGATAAAAAGATTTTTAGTAGAAAGAAAACGAAAACTAAAACCGAGTGAGCGTATAGCTACTAGGATTGGTTACATGGGTGCAGGATTTTTAATTGCTGCACAGTGGACATTAGAACCAGTGCTATACATACTCGGCTTTATTTGCGTTATGATTCAAACAGGATCAAGGAAACAATGGAACTTAGTAGCACTAAACTTAAATGGTTTAGTTGCATGGATAAAACACTTAATAACTTTATAATATGTGGAGTAATAGATGGAAAAAAGGAATAGACTACCCAAGTTGGGCTGAGTCTGACGTATATAAAAAAACAATACAAGGAGGATATTTATTAGAAGATGAAACACCAAGACAAGCGTACAGAAGAGTTGCTAAAACAGTTGCGAATAGATTACAGAAAAAAGAGATGGAGGACATCTTTTTTGATTACATCTGGAAAGGTTGGCTCTGTCTTGCTAGTCCTGTGCTTAGTAATACTGGTACTGATAAAGGTTTTCCAATAAGCTGCTTTGGTATTGATGTTGCTGATAGTATAATCGATATAGGTCAAAAAAATCTAGAAATGATGTTACTAGCAAAACACGGTGGAGGTGTTGGTATAGGTATAAATCAAATTAGACCTGCTGGAGCTAATATAACAGGTAATGGAACATCAGACGGTGTTGTACCTTTCTGTAAAATATATGACTCTACAATATTAGCTACAAACCAAGGATCAGTTAGAAGAGGTGCTGCCTCTGTTAATATAAATATTGAACATGCTGATTTTGAAGACTGGTTAGAAATAAGAGAACCTAAGGGAGATGTAAATAGACAATCACTGAACCTACATCAATGCGCTGTAGTTGGTGATAAGTTTATGAGAAAACTTAGAGATGGAGATAAAGTTTCTAGACGTAAATGGGGTAAGTTATTACAAAAACGTAAAGCAACTGGAGAACCTTATATAATGTTTAAGGGTAACGTTAACAAGAACAACCCTTCAGCTTATAAGGATAACGCGTTAAAAGTACATATGACAAATATATGTAGTGAAATAACACTACATACTGATGAGAACCATAGCTTTATATGTTGTTTATCTAGTTTAAACTTATCTAAATATAACGAGTGGAAAAACTCTAACTTAATATATGATAGTATATGGTTTTTAGATGGGGTATTAGAAGAATTTATACAAAAAGCAAAAAATAGAAGAGGGTTCGAAAACGCTGTAAGATCTGCTGAAAAAGGTAGAGCATTAGGTCTTGGTGTAGTCGGATGGCATACTTATTTACAACAAAAAGGTTTACCTTTTGAAGGATTACTAGCACAATATGAAACAAGAAGAATATTTTCACAGATCAAAATTGAATCTGAAAGAGCGAGCATGGCGTTGGCTGAAGCATTTAACGAACCGCTTTGGTGCGTGGGCACCGGATTTAGGAACACTCATCTTAGAGCTATTGCTCCTACTGTTAGTAACAGTAAGTTATCTGGGAATATTAGTCCTGGAATTGAGCCTTGGGCTGCTAATGTATTTACAGACCAGTCTGCAAAAGGTACGTTTATACGTAAAAACCCTACTTTGGAAAAAGTATTAAACGATAATAATTTAAATAATAAAACAATATGGGACCAAATCTTAAAGGACGGGGGCTCGGTGCAGGGCGTAAAAGCATTAGAGAAAATTACATTGGGCGATCACGATATACCGGTCAAAGAAGTCTTCAGAACTTTCAAAGAAATAAATCAGCTAGAGCTAATTAATCAAGCTGGTATACGACAACAGTATATAGATCAAAGCGTTAGTTTAAACCTAGCGTTTCCATCTGAAGCAGAACCTAAGTTTATAAACAAGGTTCATTTAGATGCTTGGAAAAAAGGTATTAAGACTTTGTATTATATGCGTACAGAATCTGTACTTAGAGGAGATATAGCAGCAAACGCTACTAGTGAAGAGTGTTTAAGTTGTGACGGGTAATAAAAAAAGGGGGATTAATTTCCCCCTCTTTTTTTCAGTACATCACCACTTGGTCTTACTATAATATCAGGTGTTGGTTTGGGATTAGGTTTATTATTACTATTATTGTTGTTGTTGCTGTTGTTAGAGTCTGATCCATTGCTAGGAGCATATATAGGCCTGTTGTTGTAATAAGGTTGATAGTAACCAGGATATTGATTCCAGTTATTATAATAGTTGTTAGGATACCTTATTATCTTATAATAAACATTAGGTCTTATCATGTTTATAGGTAATCTAAGAGTATCACCTACTTCTGTAACAGCTAATACATGAGTTACCATTATTTTAGGTTTTTGATCGTGTATAGCACAGCTGCCTAAGACTATGCTTAATAAAATTAAAATTGATTTTTTCATATAATTAACATTTCCAACGCTTACGCGCTGCTTTACCTCTTTCACCAGTCCAACCTTTGGATCTAGCACAAAATGATTTTCTACGTTTAGCAGCTTTACTACCGGGTTTTACTTTACCAGTTACAGCTGTTTTTAATTTACTACCAGGGTTTTTTCTTCTATAAGCTTTAACACCTTTTTTAGTCATACCAGCACCTTCTTTGGTTGACCTAAAGTTTCTGTTTTTACCCTTTGTTGTTTTTCTAATTGCCATTAGTACTTTTTCTTATTCTTTAATTTTTTAAAGTCTGCACCTGTTATTTTATTGTAAGGTGGTGCTAATTTAGCTATCTTCATTTGTTTAGCTGTAAGCTTTTTATGTTTTCCTGGCATAACTATTTTCTTTTTTTACGTTTAACTCTTTTTTTCTTACGGTTAGGATTACCTTTACCACCGTCTTTTTTACTTGCCCAAACTGCCTTGCGTTGAGCCGCGCTTGCGTATCCCATATTATTTATTATTTTTCATTTTATAAGGTACAGCCCTGTTTAATGCTTGTCTTCTAGCCTCACAACCACAAGGTATGTTTAAGCCCTGTGATACTCTATCGACCACAGTTTTAATACCTGTAGCTTTTGTAAATTTATGTATACTGTCTCCTAAACCTCTTGATTTCATTTTTTATTTTTATTTTTCACCACACTTCTTTTTAGGGTTGTTAACCTGTCTCCAGTCTTCTTTTTTAAACCAGTCGCGTAATGTAGCACCTTTTTTTCTAGCGCCTTTAACGTTAGTCTTTGATGATCTTTTGTATTTACCAGCTTTACCGGACTTTTGTTTAGCGGCAACTAAACGTTGCCTTTCTTTTTTACTCATACTGCGTATTTTAGCAGCTGGTAAACAAGTTTTTCTAGTACCGCCTCCCTTTTGTTTTTTTGCCATTATTTTTTTACAGGCTTATGTCCACAGCCCATTTTTTTAAACTTTAAATGATCTTGTAATGTATTAGCGTTTTTAACGCTACCGTCTTTACAATACATTTTATGTTTTTTAAATTCTTTATCTTTTTTCATATCTACTTTTTGCTTTTACCACCACCAAACTTAGAAGGTCCACCAGCTTTAGTACATCTTACACCCCAACCAGAAGCGTAAGCGCTTGGCCAAACTTTAAACTTTCTTTTTGCCGCGGCTTTACACGGTCCACTAATTTTACCCATAATTATATAATTTTATAATTTGTTTTACCATTTTCTTTATAAGCTTTTAAACACCTATTTCTGTTGCTTTCTTTATCAACGTATGACACGTGTACCCAGTTTGGGTTTTCATCAGTACCAAATTCCCATATCATTTGATCAAAATCTAAGTTTTCTTTTATCCACTTATACATCTCTGCATTAGTAGCGTGACCAAACGTATCATCAATATCAATTGCTTGACCGTTACAATGTTGTGACTTAAAACTTCCTCCTATAGCTTTATTGAGTTCAGGTCCACGATAAAACGAATTTATCTTTATAGGACCTCCTACGTGCTTTCTAAGAGGTTCGAATATATTTTCTGATATAGTTATCATGTTTAGTAGATGTTCGTCTGTAGGATCGTTTTTTATACCTAATCTTTCTGCTGTTCTACTATATGTACCTTCGTGTAAACTTACGTGTTTGCTTAACATTTATTTATTTTGATGCTTCTATAGCTTTTAATACTTGTTCTTTAGTTACAACTAGCTTAAAACTTATATCAGCTTGCCATTGCATTATTGGCCTACCATCTTTGTATAATATAACTAATGGTACTGATTTGACTTTTTTCTTAAAACTAGGTGTTTGTTCTTCTAAATAAGCTACTTGATGAGGTATACCACGTATTTTTTCAACTTTAGCTTTGTTTGTCCAGTTCCACTCAGAGTTTACTTCTAGTAAAACGTAATCTTGCGAGTACGCTTTACTACATATTAATAATAATAGTAAAATTAGTGTTTTTTTCATTGGTTATTTTTTTATGATTTGATAAAGCTTCTCATCTATTTTATCGAGCTTACCACTATTTTCCTCTACTTTTTCTTGAGTGTTCATTATAGTCTCTCTGATTAGCTGATCTTTTAAATCATATTCAGTTCTACTCACTTCAGGTTCAGGAAGCTCTTTAGCCAACTGTATATCTGCCTGTATAGCGAACCACATTCCCACTACGGTGACAACAAAGGTTATTACTATTACTAGTGTTTTCAAATCTAATGTTAATTCAGTGTTTTCTGATATTTTGTTAGCCATTACTTGTTTATTTTTTTGTTTTTTTGTGTGAGCATTTATCTTTAATTATCACTTGTTTTGGTGTTTTTTTAATTTAGTATATTCTAGTTGGGCCAGCTTTTTTCTTTTTATTATTTGTTTTTTTCTTTTTTCTATCATCAGTCATATCTAACTCCCAATCTTGCCAACCACCTAACAACGCTATTCTTTCCCAAGTTTCTACATCTTGACCAGTTGCGTTTGCAACATTAGTTACTTTTTTAACTAATCTATCAACAGGTATATTTGTTGCAGCAGATATAACATTTGCACCAGCTAACCAAGCAGGGTTTTCATATGATAACCCCATTTGCTCCATTTCGTCTTTTTCCCATTGTAGAGCTCTACCCGCTTGATTAAGCTTTGATAACTTAGATGATATAGGCGGAGATATTCTAGCTAACTCAAAACTAATTTTTTCATATTTAGGATTAGGTTTTTCTGACTCTTTAATAAACCTCATTATAACGTTTTTACCTACTGAGGTAAAAGCACCAGCGATACCAACACCTCTTAATAAAGAATCAGCCATACCGTTAGCTATACCTAAATATTTTTCATCTTCTTTATCCTCGTCAGAATCTCCAAACGCTATAGCAAAAATAGCCTGCTGCAAAGCGTTAAATATAAGGTTTTGTATAGCCCCGTAATATACTATTTTAGAAACATTTGTTTTCCAATCACCTCTTCCGTTTTTAAGATCAGAAGAAGCTTTTTTAATTAATCTAGCATACTGCATAGGTGTGTTACCAAACGCTAGTATTATTCTACCTAACGGTCCAGCTTGTTGAGCAGATATTCTATCAGGTCTACTAGACTGTTGTGACTCTTCAGCTATTTCTCTAAAATCATTAAAAGCTTTTTCCTTAGAATCAACTTCTGACATACCTTGTTTTTTGTATGTTTTTATTCTGTTTCTGTAAAACGTAGCACCACCTGAAGCAATAGCAAAGCTATCAGCTATCTGTGTAGGTAAAAATCCTATTTCAAGCATTTTACTTATAACACCTCTAGCACCACTTTGTTTAGCCATATCAGCAATATCAGCCTCGTTTACATTTATTCTTAAACCTCTACGTCTATCAACTAAAAAGTCTGAGTTCATCAACGTCATAAAATCTGACCAAAACTGTGGTTGATTAGCATAAGCTAAACCAGCTTTAAATATATTGTTATCTTTAAAGTTTATAAAGTTTACAGCAGATATTGTTTGTAGTAATGCAGATCTAGTGTTGAAGAACATAATAGTACCTATACTATTTGTTAACCAGTCTGTGACTTGACCAGTTAAGCTATCTGATTGAAAGCTTCTGTTTCTACCAGTTTTCATACGTTTTAATATACCTTCTAATGCAGTTCTATGAGCTTTACCAAACGCGGCTTCCATTTTATTTAAGTTCTTTTCAGAAAATATAATGTCTACATTTTGTTGCCACTCAGCTAAATGTTTAGCTCTTTTAGTGCTACCTAAACCAGCTTGTATATCTGTAGTTATAGTACCAGCTAACCAACCAGAGTTGGGAGCCTGATACTCATCTCCTTTTTGTATATTTATTAACTGATCTCCAAATACTTTAAGATCTGGTTTGTTTTCAATGTAATTTGTTAAATCTTTTAAATCTGTTTTGCTTAAACCTGGTATTGTCATACCTTGCTTATTCCATATATACACTCTAACAGCTTGCTCGTTAGTATAAGGCTCACCTGAAATACTTTTTTGTAGATTTTTAGGAACAATTTGTAATTGTTTTTTAAGAGCCTTATAATCATTCATTAACGATATTCTTTCTCTTGATATATTAGCATTAGCTCTAGCAAATGGATCTAATAAGTTCTTTTTATACCAAGCCATTTGATTATCACCAAGTTTACCTTTAGCAAGTGTGTTATATAATAGCCCTACAAAATCTTCTGCAGATGGTGGTATAAAGAATTTAAATTTACCTTTACTAGCACCTACTACTCTAGCTTTAGCTTGACTGTATTCTTTTTCAGCCGCTATACCTGTTTTAGCTTCTATTATATCGTTAAAATCTTTATCAAGTTTCGTTACCCTGTCAACATAAGCTATTCTTGACTTTGACTTAACATCTAATATTTCAAGAGCATCTTGTACAGCTTTCACGTTTTTATAAACATCATCTGTAAAGTAAAAATCATTATACCCTTCAGCAGCCTTACTAACCACCCAGTTTGCTTTAGCTTGTGGTGTTCCATTTTCTAAACCTGTAATATTTTTTAAAGGTATTTCTAATCCTATACCTTTTAAAAATTCATATATAGCTGGTGCAGCTTGCTGCGGTCTTGCTGTTAAAACATAAACATCTTTATTACCAAACTTTTTAATTGCTTTTTCTAATTTTTTAGATGCTAAAGCTGGTTTACCATCAACAACTTTGTTAAACTCATTAAAATCAAACGTAACACCTTGTTCTTCTAATTTACTGTGTTGTTTAGCAAACTCAGCGGGTGTTATTTTTTTAACTTTACCATCAGGCATGTTAACAATAATTTTACTTTTAGTTGTGGCTAATGTATCATCAAAATCAAAAACACTTATACCTTTTTTAGGTGCTTTTAAATTTTTGGCATTACGTAAAGCAGTGTCATAATCATTAAGATCGTTTAATATTTTATTAGTAGGTCTTGACTTACTAAATTTAAGAACTTTAGGATATTTTGTTTTTACTTTATTTTTAGCTTGTTCTATAGCTAGGTTACTTTTTCTACCATATATATCAACACCAAACTCTTCAGCAAAAGTATTACCATCTAATGTTACTAAGTTAACAGGGTTAATACCACCAGCATTACCTACAGTTTCATTAAAATATCTTTGCCACCAGCTGTTCTCAAAAACACTCCATGATTGATCTAAAGACATTTTGTTTTTAAAATCAGTAGCGTTCAATATGTTATTATCGGCATTAGGTAAACCTATTATTTTATAATTTTTTACAGTAGCCTTATATGTTTTTGTAAAATTATCCTTACTTTGATTTACAGCTGCATCCATTAGCATTCTGTAAGTATTAGCGTTTTGTAAAGCGTGCTCAAAATGTTCAACTTTATTTATGTCTACATGACCACCTATATACTCTGCACCTAATCTTTGTATGTGACTACCTTCGTTTTGAGATATTTCTAGCATGTGCAGTAGTGGCACAATTTTAGATTTATCTTTTGAAACTATATCTCTAATAGTTTGCCAAAACTCTTTATGCAGCATCATATTTCTTTTATTAATAACTTTTAATTGCTCGCTAGTTTTAGTTTTAATTAGTTTTTTATCAAACTTTGTTTTAGAGTATTCGGAGTTTCTTTTACTTATATTAGGTAGTTCTTTTTTAATTATTTCTTTTATTTGAGCTCTTTGTTCGCTGTTTATTTTTAAACCTTTTTTATTGTTTATCATAGATAAACCCAAAAAACCTGCTCCATATTTTTCTTCAAATATTTTAGCTACTTCAACTATGTCGTTAGCATACCTTTCAACATTAGTATTAACATCATAATACTCTACGTTTTTAAATTTTTTACTAAACATATCAGCTAATTGTTTAGTATTTACTTTTGTATACGTACTACTTTTACTAAACCTAATGTTTTGTGGCACATCTAGTTTTTTAGCTAATTTAGCAATTTGTTTTTGTGGCACATTAGTTTCTGTGGCTTGGGTTACAAGCATGTCAAACATACCTCTTAAACCTAAGTTTAAATAAAAACGATCTCTTCTAGTACCTCTAGTTGAAGCGCCTATATCTTTGCTATACATAAAGTTAACAATGTCGTCTACGGTAGGTTTTCCGTACTTATATAATGTAGGTCCAGATAATCTATTAGTGTCTTTAGGAAGCTTGTTAGCAGCAATAGCAACATCAACAGCTGTTGGTTTTAAGTTCTTTTGTATTTCCTCAGTAAACACTTTGTTTGTTTCCATCTTTTCCATTTGAACTATATCAGCTAAAGATATGTTACCTTCTTGAAATGGATTACCGTCTGTATCTATATTTTCTTCTATAAATTTTCTAAAAGCAGCTTCTCTACCAACTTTCTTTTGTATAACTGGTCTTATAGTTTTGTTAAACTCACTTGTAACAAATTTAACAAACTCATCACTAGTAACATCAAAGTTTTTGCCTAAAACATCTAAGGCTTTAGCTTTTAAATCTTTTACTAAATTATCGTCAAAAAGCTTTTCACCATTTAATATTGTTTTTTGGCCAACTTTAGATCTTGGCCTTAAGTTTTTACCATCAATATTGTTCTGTATTATATCATTGATATCAACATCGTCAGCTATATCAAACTTTGTTTGATCTTCTCCAAACGTTTGATCTATTGATGTAGCTGTAGCATCAGGTCTTTGTGTTTCATTTTTTATAACAGTATTTACTGCTTTTGTTAACACAGGTGTTTTACCCATAGCCCAACCAAACAAGCTGTTTTTACTAGCGTCAAAAGTTTTAATAAACTTTTCTGATAATATTCTTGAAGCATCCGCTATGTTGTTAGGGGTTGGGGTTACATTATACCTTATGAATTCTTTTTCTATTTTTTTAAGCACAGCTGGATCTTCTTCTAGTGCTAAAGCTGCATTTGCAAAGTCTTGCGATTTTTTAAACTCATCGTCACTTGAGTATTTTCTTTGTTCCGCTGGTCCAGTAAACTGATCTAGTCTTGATTTAAAATCTGAGTTTACTTTTTTAGTATCAACTTTTCTTGATAAAGAGTATTTAGCGGCATCTACAGTTCCATCACCTTTTGTTCCTTTTACAATACCGCTAGCTAAAGCACCTTTATGTATACTCTTGTTATAGTCTCTTATGAAGTCGTACATACCTTGAGCATCCATGTTGTCAAAGTTTACTTTAACACCAGGAATGTTTTGAAATAATCTTCTTACAACGTCTTTTATTTTTGTAAAAACAGTTTCATCAAATTTTATTTGATTAGCCGCAATAGCATCAGAAAATAAAGTAAAGTACTCATCTGGATTAGCCTCCATATATTTAACTTCAGTACCTTCTTCAATACCTAGCCTATCAGCCTGCTCTTTATTTACCTCTACAGTTGTGTTATAGTTTTCGTCAATTCTCTGTTGTATTACAGCTTGGTTGTCTTTACCTATAATATTTAAAAAATCTGTAATTAAATCCTGTTTAATACTTATACCGCTAGCTTTTATAATACCGTGTAATAACTCATGATTACCTGTATTTTGACCGTCAATACCAGTTGTTTTGGCAACTTCTTTATTAATTATTATTTGATTACCTTCAATAAAACCATTGCTATCGGCAGCTTCTTCACCAAACTTTTCTCGTATTTGCTCTCTAGTTAATCCATCATTTACTTCTAAATTGTATAAAGAGCTATGTTTTTTAGCAAACTCCATGTTGGCTTCAAAGTTTTCGTCAGCCATTATCTCTACTGTTTCTTTAGCTGCTTTAACATTTGCCCTAACCTCTTTAGTTCTACCATCAACACCAGCATACTTGTTAGCTAACGTCTCCATTTGCTCGTTTATATCTGCTAGTTTTTCTTTTGCTCCAGGTACCATTGATATACCTTTTTTATTAGCGTCTGCTTCAGCTTGAGCTCTTTGTTTTTCAAGCTCAACCATTTTTTTTCTATCAACCTCATCTGTTATTTTAGCGTCTACAACAGTTTCAAGCCTAGCGTCATTTATTTTACTTTGAACAAAAGCATTAAATCTATTATCTCCACCAACATCAAATTTTATTTTGGCTTTTTCAGCGGCTGATAAATCGCTGTTTAGTAAATCTACAATTTCTTGTTTAGATCTTTTTTCGTTGTTTATTTTATACACTGGGTTGTTCAATGCTGAAGCCATTATATCTGTTACGTTAAAAACACCTTTAGCTTCACCTATAGCTTCTAAAGTTGCTTCACCTAAATCAATTTCTTGACCAGCCGCCGCTTGACCTGCAACTTCACCACCGAAACCACCAGCCATTTCAATACCAGTTGTAGCGCCACCAATTTTAAAACTTGTTTTTAAACCTTCTTTACCTAAACCTACAGCTCCTTTTTTTGTTGCTTCACTTAACATTTTACTACCAACACCTCTTGATAAACCTAATGTAAGACCTTCAACAGCACCAATAGCAATACCTCTTCCTACAGACCTATTTTTTATTCTTTTTATAGCATCTTCGTTTTCTAGTATAGCTCTAATGTTTTGTTTAGTGAAAGGTTGACCTTGTAATTCGTCTTTTAATAGTTCTGTTAAAGTTAAACCAGTTTCCATAGCGCCTACTAACCCACCCATTGCACCACCTATAGTTCCTGTTATTGCTCCACCAGTTGTAGTTACAACACCTAAAGGACCGGCTGCAAAACCAGTGGACCCTATACCAGCACCCGCGGCAGCACCAACTCCAGCACTAGCAGCTGTAGCGCCAGCTACTTCGTCTGAATCAACAAGTGATCTAGCCATAGTAGCGGCTGAACTAGCTATAAACTGTGGTGCAAATCCAGGATTATCATATAACGCTTTTAATGTACCAAATACACCTCCACCATACTCTTTTTGAGATTTAGCAAAGTTATACGCTTCGTTTGTTTGTTCTTGGGAATTTATTTGATTTGCTTTTTCAATAAAAGCACCTAGGTCTTCATCAGATATTGAAGCACCTTGTTTGTATACGTCAAAAGCCTCATTGACACTACTACCAGTGGCTAAACCACCTTTTGTAGCAGTCCAAAGATCTTCAAAGAAACCTTTGTCTTCTGGCTCTTCACCAGCAGGTTGATTAGACATGGCCTGTAAGTTTTCTTTAGCAGGCTTCATACCTCTACTACTTATATATTCCTCTACACTAATATTATTTTTTTTAGCCGCTTCTTGTATTTCTGTCAGCGAATAAAAAAATCCATCTAATTCGTACATACTTTATTGTAATTTAGGTTTGTTAGGATCTATTGAAAATATGTTGTTTTTTCCAGATTGTCCAAATAAATACTTTAAAGCGTAACCACCTTCAACTTGATTTAAACCTGTGACTTTCATCATTAGCTCAGATATTCTTTGTAGTTCATCTTTGTTTTTTAAGTCAAACTCTTGTGGTGCCTCAGCTCCAGGAAGCTTTAATGTTATTATTTTGTCAATTCTATTATAATTAACTCCAGCAGATCTATCTATTGCACTAGGATCAAAATATTGTGTTAAATCTGTTTGTTCATCAAACTGTCCTTTGAATTTTAAATATGCAGACATAACATCTTTTTCCTCTGCACCTAAGTTATTCATACCGCCTTCATTATATTTAGTAACAAGATTATTTAAATACGTATCACCGTTTTGAAGAAATCCTCTAGCACTATTTATTTCTGAAAATAATTTTCTAGTGCTTTCTTTAGAGTTTTCATTATCTTTTGATTTTTTAATTTGTAGATACTCATCTCTTGATATTGTTTCAACAGGACCAGAAGGTTTATCTGTATGTGAAGTTAATCCTTGTAAAACAGGTACTAAACCTCTAGCTCTTTCAATAACATCTGCATCTATACTTCTACCACCTAAATTTGTTTTACCTTGAGCTCTATCTTTTGCTTTTTGAATAGCTTCTGCAGATCGTTGTATTTGAGGATTTTCACCCATACCGTTTCTTATGTAGTCGTCAATATATTTTTCAACGTCTTCTACATGTTTAGGGTTATTAGAATCATATATTGTAGCTCTATTACTAGGATCTATTACATGTGTTAAATTATTAAATATAAATTCGTAGTTATCTTCAGTTTCAGATAAATTTTTAATATTATCTCTTGACTCTTGCAAAAAACGATCCATATCCATAGCCTTACCACCACCAACACCGTCAGTTTTACTTGCTAAGCTTTCTCTTCTTTTCAAACCAGCGTCTACTGAAGTATCTAATAAACCTTTGATAGATTTTTTCATTTCTTTTCCAGATTTAAATATAGTTGCACCAGACTGTAAATCTTGAAAATCTAATTCTTGACCTGCAAATTTTATGACAGGGGATTTTCCAGATGTGTCTAATGTAAATAAATCAGATCCAACCTCAGCTTCATTGTTCATTATATGATTAAAAAAACTTTTTACTTTTGTATTTTTACTAAAGCTAGACCAGTTTAAATCATTAATATTACCAGTTCCAATATCACTAACAACGCTAGTTATAACGTTTTTAACACCTTGAACATCATTAAGCTTTGATATTGCTTCTTTTCTTTCTCTTCTATTTAACTGAAACCACTCTGTTTTTTCACCACCAGAAACATTTGATATAATTTCATCTGAACTTTTATCTAAAGCATTGTTACCAGACTCTTGTAAGTTGGCAATACCTTTTTTAAATTGATCATCTTTGTCATTAAGTGTTTTTAATAAAGCTTTATCAATAGCAATTGTTTGGCCTATTGCACCCATCATACCTTGAACAGATTTATCTATAGCCTCGTAAACTTTAGACCAGTCAGCTTCTTGGCCTACATCTCCTCTTGCGTATGCACCAGTAGCTTTGTTTATACCTGGGTTTTTAATATTTGGTGTAAATTTTTCTATTGCCATAATTGTATTTATTAAGAGTCTATCATGTTATACATACCTAGACCCGCGGTAACAGCGTTTGGTATTGCTGTAGCCATTGTTTGAGCTGACATAGCGCTAGCCGTATTGGCATTTGTAATGTAATTTGTTTGTAATCCAGCTAATCTATCTAAACTAGCCATATCTCTATTTTCTTGTGTTTCAAACATGTAAGCTCTACCTTGAGCATCCATAGATTGCATACGTCTAGCTTCACCTACTCTATTTTCTTGAGCTCTTTGTTCTCCTTGAGCTCTAAGCATTTCGTTTCTAGCTTCTTGCTTTGCTATATCAGCTGATATACCTCTTTTACTTTGTAAAGCACCCTGCGCTAAAGCCGTAGCACCACCACCACCCATACCAAATGCTCTAGCTTGATCTAAAGCATTAGACAATGAAATGTCAGCTTGCTCTGCTTGAAACTCAGCTGCTTCTGTAGAAACTCTTAATTGAGAAAATGGATTTGTAATTTGACTAGATAAATCTGTCATTTCATCAAACGGATTTATTATATCTTGTCTACCAAGTTCTATTTCTTCAATTCTTTCTCTAGCGTCTTTTGCAGCTCTTCTGTTTGCTTTAGCTTGTTTGTTAGATTGGCTAGATGAAATAGCCGCACCCCCAATAACGCCGGTTGCTGTAAGAATACCACCTATTACCGCTGCTTCTAATCCCATAATTTTATATTTTTAATTTTTAACATCATAATTTTTTTATTTGGTCTATTGTTTTGCTACCATACCCATAACCAAAACTTTCAAAACGTTTCTGTAAATGTTTGTTATTACTATTTGTGTATATGTATTTCATACCCTGTTTTTTAGCAAACTCTTCTAGTATAGCTATTAAAAAAGCAATAGCATCTGTTCTCTGTGGTTTTTTTCTATAATTTTTATTAGAAACTATGAAATTAACATGAGCTGTTACGCTTGCTATTGAAATCCATATAAAACCAGCACATATTGGCGTGTTGTCGTTTTCATCTAGTATTAAAAAACCTCCTTTACCATTGTCAGGTAAAAAATCTTTTTGAGGACCTTGTGGCCAACCCCAATTTTTCCACCAAGAAACTAAAGTACTCCAATCAGAGTCTTGTATCTTCCTATAATTAAATTTCATATAATTTTATTTTATTTTGACGAAGATATAACTTCAGAACCTATTGCAAATAGTTCTTTTTTTGCAGCGTTACTATTTTCCGTCGGGTTATAGTACTGCATGGTAACGTCTACGTAGTAACCTTTTACACCTGAGGTAGTAAAATGTGAGTTATCTTGAAAAACATCACCATCTTTATTTCTAAGCTCTGCAAAATATTTATCTTCTTTTCTAACAAATCCTACGACTTGACCATCTGCAACAGTTCCTTCTTTAGGTATTTTGTAAGCTTGTTGTAAATTGTCACTATTCATACCTAAGCCACTGTAACTTTCAGCGACACTGCTCATGCTATCCATAGCCCAACCAGTTGATCCTTCGTAATTTATTGTTGTAAATGTTTTAGTAATACTAGGTTGATCATTAAAAACAAACTTAACGTATGAAGGATCTGCAAAAGTACTTCCGTAAAAACTACCTCTTGCTGATTCTGCGCTATAATGCTTGTACATGTCTGGACCATTAAATGTGTAATACTCGTTATCATTACTTAACCCAAAAGTAGGTTTATAAGTAAAAAACGATGTCCAGCCCTGTACTCTGTCATCATAACAAAGTGTTCTGTAGTCGTTTTGACCAGTGTTTGATAAAACCGGTAAATTATTAGACGATGTAGCTATAGTATTATTGCTAGGTAACGTTCCTTGTAAAGATATTACATACTTACCCTTTTGCTCGTCATAAGATCCATATATATTATCACACAAAACTAAGTGATCTTTAAAAAAGTCTTTCATACCAGCGTTAGATATTGGTGTTAAACCTTGTCCACCGCCTTGTCCTCCGGACAATCTTAAAACAACACCTCTATCTTTATCTGCAAAATATTTTCTATTACCAAAAACAGCAAAGCTTTCTGGATTTCTACTTATTCCGTATTTACCTGTGTATGGTGTTATCTGGCTTATAACTTTCCTACCAGACGTAGTTATACCAACTCCTTCAGCAGTAAATATCATATCTTTATCTATTAAAGCTCTACTTACTTTGTTTTCTTGAAATATATTTAAATTAGTTTCTTCAGCATAAAGTTTTTGTATACTACCATGCGATATATCAACAGCTCTTGTTATTTCTTCACCAACAGGAAACTGATTTAACTCATTAAAATCTGTTCTAGCATTAAATACACCACTATGTATCATAGCATTTGGTCTTTTATGCTCTTTATATCTTTCATTAACAATATGAGCTCTAGCACCTAAATCCATTTGTTTGCCATTGAACTCACCTTTTATTCTATTTTCTTCAATATGATAAACACCAGGCGTATGAGTACCAGGACTACCAGCGTTGGTATATCCAGTTTGACCACCAGCTAAAACTATTGAGTTAAAATATGTTATTTCTATTGTTACCGCCATTTTTTTATTTTATTTAACAAACAGGACAAACTTGAGTAGCGGTACCTAACACCCCATTACTTATACTCCAAAGTGCGTTAGTGTTACCAAATACAAACTGACCACTAGTGCCAGCAAATAATCTTGTTGTTTTTTGTTGATCTATATATAGTATATTTCCAGAGTATATCTGTAAAGATGAAGGAGGATTAGATCCTGTTCCTTGCTCACCGTAATAAGTAACAGATGATGTACTACACGTTTGAAGACAAGCGTCTGTAGCATGTGCCCAACCTATAATTGATATTGGTGATATAAGTGATATACTAAAACTAGAGGTGTCTGCAAGACCACCATTATCAGTTATATTTAAAGTAATAGTTCTAGACGTACCTGCTCCAAAAAACCCTGACTGTGTATATGTGCTAGATGTTTTTACATTTATTCTTCCATTTGGACTTTGTGATAATTCAATATCATTTATTGTTGTTCCACCTATTGGGTTTGTGGCGTTACCAGGTGTTATAAAAAGTTTGTTTTTTGATGTATTAGCTGATCCATTTACAGCCGTGACAGAACCTATCAAGTAACCTGTCCCACTACCATTTATTATAGTACCACTTCCACTTTGTATGGTAGGTGCTGAGTTTGTAACATTTACAACAGTATCACCTGTAGCACTGTTACCACCTGTTTGAGTTACTTTTAAAGTTATAGTAAAGGTATCTTTACCAGTTAAATTATTAAACGCAAAAGTGCCATTTGTTTTTAGTTCCCAAGTGCCACTGTTATTGTTTGCTATAAAATTAGAAGTATAATCATTATTATTTCCATCAACAGCGTTTAAAACTTGTACATTTATTATACTAGCTGTAGTTGTTACAGCTGTTACATTTCCAATAACAGCACCGCTTGCGCTATTTTCAGCAAAGCTAGTTGAGCTTAAACTTATATTTGTTGGAACACCACCAGCTGCAGCTAGCATTGTGTTAAGATCTTTTACCAAACCACTTGTTGATGATTCATAAAATATATCTAAATTTGACTCAACTGGTTTTGTTTCAAAAACCATTAAGCCAAGAGATGAGAAAGTAGGTGATTCATTAACACCTATATTTGGATCACTTGGAAAACCAAATGGAGTATCTTGTGTTGGCGCTGATGCTGTGCTTAAGCTTACGTCGATATTATCAATATCTACAGGCTCTTGTTTTAAATTAGGTAGCTCTACAACAACAGGATCTGTTTCAGGTTTATAAACAAAAGGAAATATTCTTTTTTTAGCTTTTAACTGCCCTGTTGAATTTTGGCCTAATTCTATTTCAGAACCAGCAAATAAACCTTGCTCTGTAGCAGTACCCATACTTATAATATCTAAGTACTCTTGATTAACATTACCCATTATAGAAATACCAGCGGTGTCTTGAGGTATTACTTTTGGATATAGTTTAACGTCTGATCCAACTAAACCATCTCTATCAAATTCAAACTCTTCTGTTACGTTTCTAGGTACTTTATTTATGTTATCAGATATAAGTGTTAACCAAGATCTACCAGTTGTTCCCGTGTCAGGTCTTCCTGTTATTATTTGTTTATAAGCGGTTCCACCTTCTGTAACTGATTGTTCAGACTTACCCATATTACTCCATGATTGAGCTGTATATGGTGTATATATATTGTAATAATCTTGTTCTGTTTGTTTTACAACAACAGTATAAGAATACCAACCGTTTGGATTTGTATCTTTATTATAAACTTTAGACTCTTCAACTATGTGTTGACCTTGAAAAGTAATGGCTAAAGCTTTACCTATTGTTTCTTGATTAGTGCTCCAGCTGTAACCACTATTAAAACCAGCAGAGTGATTTGCAACATCAGGCTGTGTTGTAAATGTGTCTGATTGGTCTGAAGACGTATGTGTTGATAATATTACAGGTGATTTTCTACCGTATATATCAGATAAAACAATACCTACTTTATAAGTTCTTCTTTGTTTTAAGTTGTGGTACTTGTAAACTTCTTTATTGTGTTGAAAAATACCAGTGTTTGAATTATACTCACTTTCACTTTTAACTTGATCACCTATAATGTAGTCAATACCTTTTCTATTGTTATCGTCTAAAGGTAAATCATACCCTTGTGTTATGTTTCCGTAAACTAATCTATTACCAACTATTTCTTGAGCTTTAGCCCTTACAGGTGTTTTGTCACTTACCCTTAACAGTTGTTTTTCTGGTAAAACCTTGTAAGGCTTTTCCGAGTTATACTCGTATTGAACGTGTTGTCTCCAATACACTTGTTTAACTATTAAAGAAGTTCCATCGGCTATACTTATACCTTTGTTCATTGTTAAAACTGGAGAACCTGTACTGTTTGCTAGCTTTATATCTGTTATATATAAATAACCTTCTGTTCCTGTTATAGATGTAGCTAAGTTATCAATAATCCAACCTATTTCAACGTTAGGTATAAACTTTAATACAGTATTATCAGCTAGCGCAAAATTATTAGCTGTATTGAATTTTACTGTATTACCACTTATAGATGTTACTTTTACAACAACAGCACCTTGAGTTGTAGACTGATAATTAGACGCCATCATCCTATCGCCTATATTTATTGTTCCTGAAATATTATCAATAGTAAATGTTGTTCCAGTTTGACCAGACCCGTTAATTATAGCAGTAGCTTTAGTATCAAAAACTAAATCTTTATTAGTTGTTGAGTTAACATTACTTAAAGCTCCATCAACTGTTATAGTGCTGGCTGCTATAGGTATATAATAAGAACCAAAAATTACCTCTATATCTTCTACTTGTATTTCGTCAACCATTTTAACAGCTAAGCCATCAGATTCTTTTAGTAATATTTGTACTTTATCAATGTTAAAATCATTAGCATATGTAATACCAGGATTAACACCTCCTAAAAACTCATCAGCTCTAGGAACTGGTATACGCATTATAACTTTGTTATATGCGTTTTGCATTATATCAACTTTTGTTTTAGCTACAACATCTAACGTGCTAATAGGTACATCTGGCTCTTTGTTTGTTCCAGTGTTAAAACCTGAACCTTGATCTGCGTTTGTGTTATTTCTTTGATCTCTTTGATGTTTTAGCTCACCTGAATTTAGTGGTTTAAAAACATTTTGAGTAAATGGTGATATTATAGAAAATTGACCATTTTTAAATTTATATCTATATGCAAATCTCATAAAACGATCTTGCATAAAGTCTGATTTAACATCAGCATCTCTTAACAAAGTAGTTCCATCACCAGCAGAACCTGTTGTTGTTCCAGCGTTAGTTTGGTTTAATAATGGTGGTGAATAAGGTGCTATTTTAGCAACTGAAATTTTTTCTTCAGAATCATAATAACCAGCAACATATGAAGAGCTGTTTGGATCAGCTATGTTTAAATCAATATATCTAGGTTGATTATAGTTGTCTGTCCAATACAGGTAATTATCTATAATATTAACACCTGTAATTAAAAACTTTTTATTAAAATTTAAAAAACTACCAGATACTAAAGTTACAGGCTCATTGTCGCCATCTTTCATGTGTATACCTACTCTATCACTAGTAGCTCTTGGCATATTTATTATACTAGCCTCTGAACTAGACTCAAAGTTTGTTGTAAACCAAAATATTTTATTAGTAGCGGTGTCAACTAAAGCACCAATACAAGCATCACCAACATTAGATAAACCCGTTGTGTATGCTAGTTTATTACCTAATACATTTTCAATAGCACCAACATCATCATCTTCACTGTTAGACACTTGAATATTTTGACCTTCTCTATACTCACCTTTTGGCACGAGTCTTTCGTCAAGGTCTTGATTCATCTTACCTTTAATAAAAATATTCTTTAATTGCGGCATTTAATTAGTGTTTTATTTGTTTAGATTTACCTCTCATTACTTGAGAAACTTCACCTATTTTAATTTGTGATAATCTAAGTTTTGCATTACGCATCGCGGCTCTTTTTTCTTTTCTATATCTATTTACTATGTATTCAGGTACCATTGCCCTAGATGAAAGCATATTATAAACTAATGACTTATACATACCCTCTTCCGCAAACTTATGTATTTTCATTTCTTTATCAGTACCCAAACCATCTGATATATACTTTAATGTTATTATTTTACCATTTATATCTGAGCTAAAACCAAATTTACCTTTTAATTCGTCAATTGTAAATACGCCATTTTCTTGAGAAAGCTCAGGGTCAAGACCATATCTTAAACCTGGATTAGCTATTCTCTCTGAGTGATAGTTTTGATTATAAAAATAATCATCACTGTTAACCGTTCCAGCTAAATTATTTACTGGAAAATCATTAAATCTATCTATAGTGACAGAATCAACAGTTATTGTATCTCCTTCTTGAGAAAACATATAATTATAATCAGAATCTTGTAGTATCGCTTCACTAGGTCTTGATGTAAATCTAGCTGGATAAATTATATGTTCGACACCAGCTGTGTCTGCCCACGATAATCTAACATAGCTTATATAATCTTGTGGCATTGGAATACTTAAACTTGGTCCAACTTCTATTTCTTGTATTTTTTCTACCCTACCAATATCGTAATTAAACTCTTGTATACATCTTTTAGCATAAAATAACACTTCAGATCTTTTTGCAGTATTTATAAGTTTACCATCACCAACATAACCAACCATAAAATTGTTTACTACGTCTTTTAATGATATATATCTATAATCTCCTAAAACTTGAGTTAATAACTCAGCTATTATTATATCTGTAGCTAATAACTCACCAACGTTTGTTAAAGTTGTTGTTATATTACCAGCTGTAATTTTAGTAAATGTTACTGTCTTATTACTCGCGTTGTAAACATAGTTATTTCTTGGTTGTTCCTGACCGTTTAATGTTATTATAAAATCAGCTTCTGTTGCTGGTGTGTGAGTAAAATCTGCAGCAAAAGTAAAAAGAGATCTAGGTATACTATTGCTAGTAGTTCCCTCAGAACCTAACCATTTATGACGTTCGTTGTAATATTGAAATGCTGTTGTGCTTCCTAGTAGTCCCATGTTTTATTGTTTTTTAGCTATTGCGTTAGCTTGTATAGCTTGCCCTGAAAGACTTACTATTTCTCTATCTTTCATGCTTATACCCGCTAAAAGTAGTATTTGTGTTATTAAGTTTGGTTCTTCTGAAGGGTGTAGCTCAAAATTAGTTGAACCTTGTGTTGTAGCAGACATTGTACTAGGGTTATATGCTGTTGCGTCGTACGTATTTGTTCCGTAAGTTGCGTTTACTGTATAACCAAATCTTGGATCACTAGGTACTTTAATGTAATCAATTACAGCTGTACCTATTGAACTTGGGCTTACTTGTATTGATGTTGCTCCATTAGAAGTTGTTGTTTTGTAATATATTGGGTAATCAGTACTTGGAGCTGTTAGTGGAGATGACAATAAATATGGTAATTCATGTTTGTCAACTAGCTCGAAGGGTAGTGTTCTAGTACTGTTTGTTAGTTGTATCACTTTATAAATATCACTAGGTAAAGAAACAACACCTGTTGACACAGCTGGGTTACCAGACGTCTGCATTGTTAGGTTAGCTGTTTTATAAAACTGATCTATTTTTTCTTTTATTTTTGATGGCATATCAGCATATCCTAAATTAGTTCTCATTACTGTATCTAAATTAGATAATGCATTATACTCAGTAAATGAAATATCTAACAACATTAATTGAGCCTCTGTCGCATATTTATTAAATTCATCAGGTGTAATAAAACCTCTTTGCTCCTTGTTTAGTATTGATAATACTGATTTATATACTTTATTTACGTTTATTGCCATAATTTATATTTTTATAGTAGTGGTCACCCATAGAGATGACCACTCTATAAATGATTATTATTTTAATTGTTTTTCAACAGACTTGTATACTTCTACACCGTCATCTGTTTTAAACCATTGCGCTAGTGCTGAATATGGATTTTCATCAAAAGGCACGTCTAGTAATTTTCTATTATTAGACACCCAGATAAATGATCTGTTGTCTTCTGATAGTTTTATTATGTTAGCTTCTACAGCTTTTATACCTTTATTTCTAATTTGTATATTCTCGTCGTTAGCAAGTTCTAAGAACAATTCAGGTTGTTGCTTAGCAAAGATATATAAATCTCTTTTAAGCTCTTTAGATTTCATCTCTGACACCTTATTACCAAGTTCTGTTCTTAACAACGCTTCAGCTTGTTCTACTTCCATGTTCATAGCAGCTTGCATCGCATCAATTTCTATTTCAAAAATATCTAAATCACTTTCAGCTTCTTTTTCAGCGTCAACCTCATAGTATAATTTATTTACACCTGGATGGTATAGTGATAGTAATTTTTGTAATGTAACTTTATTTGCTGGTACACTTAGTATACCATCTCTAAAAATTATTTGACTTAATCTTTGAGGGCCTTTCATTTCGTCTACAAAAGAAGATTTTTGATTTTCACAGTATTTCATCTCTCTTTCATACCCTAGCTCTTTATCAAACCAAAATATGTTTTTAGCTTTCATTATTTTAACGACAGGTTTTCTTTTACCTAATAATCTGTAAATTCTGTCTTTTATTTCCCATCTAGTTTCTTTAACCACGACAGGTTCTTTTTTTGTTTTGTTTTTCATGATATAATATAATATAAGTTGTTAATAAAAATAAAGAGAGGGTGCCTTTTTGAGCACCGTGCTTTTTGACACCCTTTTCCCTTTATATAAAAATAAATATTATCTGAATATACAGAAGTTATTAGCAGCTTGTACTACTAAACATCTTTCTGATAGATAATGTACTTCCATCTTGTCAATATCAGAAGTAGCAGCTCCAACAGATCCTGTAATCCAAGATTTCATTTTTCTGTCATCAGTTTCGCTAGCTCTATATCTAACATGTAAAAATGGTCTGTTGATGTTTTTACCAAGTCCTTGGTCGTAAACTGTGCTTGTTCCAGCAGGAACTAATACACCTTCTACTTTACCAACAGTAGCACCTTCGTTGACTAATCCTCTTGAAGATTTGCTATTTAAGTATTTCCAGTCAGTTTTGTAGAAGTCATAAGAACCTCTTCTGAAACCGTTGAAACCTAAATTTAACGCCATATCTTCTGAGTTGTTAAATACACCGTAGTTAGTACCAGCTGAGTGATAGTTGTTAGCACCAGCTAACATATTATCAAAAGCTAAATTAGCAGATCTATCTAAGAAAAGCATGTTTTCTTCAATAGCACCTTGCTTATCTAATTCTTTTAATAATGTATCAAAATCAGCTAAGTCATCAGAAGCTCCATCAAACATACCAGCGTCAGAAACTAACCCTCTGTCTTCGATAGCTTGAAATAAACCTTCTGTACCTGTACCAGTTGCACCAGAAACAGATCCTGAAGTTGATTTAGAAACACCTTCAATAACGGACATTTCTAAGTAATCTTCAAATCTTTTTCTTGTGTCGCCAGCAGCTTTTAAGTACCATAAGTAACCGTTTTGACCGTCTTCACCAGAAATTTCAACCCAACCAATTTGAGAAACATCAGATCCTGATACTTCATATTTATCTTTAATGATAATTGGTTTGTTGTTGAAAGATTTAAATTCTGGTTGTACAGCGTCAGTCATACCACTTGTACCTTTACCAAAATCAGAACCAGTAACAAAAAGCTTGATTACAGCTGTCGAAGCAGTTGCAATAGAAGCGTGGTCGTCTAGGTTTTCATATTCGTAAGGTTTAAGTGTCGCAGTACCGTTAGCAGCAGCGTTACTTGAAGGAGCGCCAACAACTTGACATGGAAGAACCACTACGTCAGAACCAGTTGTTACCTGAGCTAAAACGTTTTGACCTTCTCTTAAGATGTGATCTATTGAATCACCAGCTTGGTTATCAATATCCTTAAATGAACCAGCTGTAATAACGCCAGTTCCTGTGTTTACTGTAGCTTTATAAGCTATATGTAATCTACCTTGCTCTGACCAAACTACTTGATCAGCTTGCATAGGCATTTCAGCACCTACCATTCTTAAAAAGCTACCGATAGTTCTGTCTCCATATCTTTCGATTTCTGCTTCGTATAATTCTGGTAAATATTGCTGTGCCCAACCCTGTCCAGCTGTACTAGCTAAATCTAAATAAGATCCATTAGTAACTTGCTTGATAGCGCTAGGGCTTACTAGACCGGATGTACCGATCGAAAAGTTTGCACTTGCCATAATTGTAAGTTTAAAATGTTAATTAATAGTTTTTAAGTTTAAATTTAAGCTTGGAACTATCGTCTCCACTAACTAATCTAACGTTTGAAGGCTTCGCATCTGTACCAGTATCAGTTTTTCTGTCCATTTTTATATTCTTGGCTTCAGAAGTAATGTTTTTGATAGCGTCTGCTCTTCCTTGTTCGTAAAAATGATTAGCTATAGCGTCAGCGTTTGATGCTGCAAAAAGTGTTTTGTGATAATCACCAGCTTTATGTAACATATTGTCTTTTAGATAAGGATCTATAATATTGTATACATTGCTTTGAAACTCTTTTGTTCTTGCCACATCTTTCACGTTGAAACGATATTTCTTGTCTCCAACTTGAAAATCAAAACCTTTGAAATTCTCATTAAAAACTTTATCAGTTTCTTTGTCGAAATGTGTTTTAGCTTTTTGCTGTAGTTCATTTGCTTGTCCTTGCTCTTTATTATAGCGGTTGAAAAAGTCTATAGCTTTTTGTTGCTCAGGAAGTAACTTAGACCCCAACTTGATGTCTTCGTAATAATTCTTCTTGTTTGTTTCTAAAGCTGTTTTAGCTTCTGCGACTGCTTCTTTATAAGCAAGCTTTTTACGTTTAATATCCCTAGGTTCATCTAACTCTTCGTCAAAATTAAAATTATCATCAATTAAAAATTCAATTTCTTCTCCGGTTAAATGACTTTTGGTTTGTTGATAATAACTTTTTAATAAGTCTTTATCATCTAGTTTAGAATAATCCGTATTGAGTTTAACGTAATCATCAATCGTTCCACCAGTCTCGTTCATAAACTTAACAAGTTTTTCAACATTTTCTGGTAGTTCCATCTCTGGAGTTTTTTCTTTAGTATTTTCTACAACGGGCTTTTCTTCAACTTCTTGCTCTTCAACAACAGGTTGTTTTGAGACCGTTTCAGTAACTTCTTCAAGAACAGGTGAGTCTACTTTTTCTTCTTTTTCGACTTGCTTTTCTTCTTCATTACTTTTTTTGTCAGTTTGCTTTTCTTTCCGTAAGGCATCGTTTTCAGTTTTATTAGTTGAACTTTGTTTTAAATCAACCTTATAAGATCCATCTTCTTGTATAGCCGATGGTTTACTAGGTTTTTCTTGTGTTTCAGTTTCAGATACTTTCATATCCCCACCTTCACTTAATACTTCGGTGTTTTCCACCTCTTGCGTTTTGTTATCTTCCATAATATAATATAATTAAATAGTTAAAAATTATCTTGGACTAAATTGCTCCAAGTCAAAACCACCTAAATTATCAAAGCCAGCTGACTCAAACTTTTTAGCTGGTAGGTTTTGTTTTCTTTGTTCGATCATCTCAGATTGTTGACTTGCTTGTATTCTAGTTCTTTCATCTTTACGATCTTCTTTATACTTCTCTTTATCTTTAATCACTTGTTTTTCACCATGATTAAGCCTCATGTTTAACATAAATTCTTTTTCCATTAATTGAAGCTTAATATTTGCCTCTACTTGCATTTTTTCTAAATCAAAATTCTTTTGAGCTTCAGCTATTTGAACTTTAGTTTGAGCTATCGCTTGCTCTTTTTGCATTTCAGCAGAAGCAGCTGCTTGAGCTGCTTGAGCGTTAGATTCTGATTGAGCTTGAATATTTTGAAGTTGAATAGCTCTGTCTCTAGCTTGTTTTTTCTTACGCTTAACTTTTAGCATTTGATTCGCTAGTTTGAGGTTTTTTATTTCTCTAATATCTATAGCATCTTCTAAATCTATTTGTTCTTTTTGAAGAGACATCTGTATATTATTTTCCAATAATTGTTTTTCTTCTTCATCTGGTTGTAAATCTAAAAATATACCAAAATCATGCAAATGTAAATTTGATATTTCATCTAATGTTGCTACGTTAAATCTTCCTAATGAATTTATAAATTGATTTCTAGTGTTTGAATATTCTAAAACATCAGATATCCTAAGAGATATACATTCTGCTGTTTTTAATGTAAGATATAAACCACCTTGCAATATATGTCTCGTCGCTGTGTTGCTATTTGCGGCCGCAAGTTTTTGAACACCAACTAAAGCATTGCTATCTGGCTTACTACCATCTCTAGCTTCGTTTAAACCAGTTACGTCTCTAATCATTTGTAAGTAGTAATTATAGCTATTTATTAAACTAGCTATTTTAGCATTACCGCTACTTGATTGTATTTCTTGTATTGGAGCTTTACCATGATTAAAATCACCGTCTTGAGTCATAGACCTACCAATAACACTACCAGTTTGAAAATACATGTTTAATGCTTCTTGTGGGTTGTAATTAGTTCCATTACCTAGATCTATTTCAGCTAAACCATCTGCATCCATATAAATACCATCTGGCACCATTCTACTAAGCACTTGTTGTAGTTTTAAATGAGTAAGCTGTATCATATCAGCAAAACTCATCATACGACCAACTAATGACTCCGGTCTACCTTTGTATATTCTTGGCGCGACTATTTGATAAGACATATGACATTTAGTTATATCTGATTTAGGTCTAGTCATATTTTCAGCCATACCCCAATCTAACATCTTACTTAAACCTATTATTTTAGCACCACAATATAAAACCTCAATAGCTCTATCAACTTTTTCAAACCTTGCTCTTGAATCTTTTGGTGGGTTAAATGTATCATCTTTTTGCAAAGCTTTATCAGCTCCGCTAGATGTTTGTTTAATTTTATACGTTTGGTTTTTATAAGTTTTATATTCAAAATTTAATATATGTGCAAAACCAGGCTCTTTATGTATTTGACTCATAGTTTCACCACCTGTGCTTTTATCTTCTATTTCTTTTATATCTTCATTTGATAAACTTGGAAAACGTTTTTTCAAATCAGGTATTGATATTTTAGTTATTTCACCAACATAATAAAGATCTTCAAAGTAAGGTGAATCTGTATAAGAGTAAACTATTTCAACGGGGTCTACATATTTTATTTTTATACCTTCAGCTGTGTTAAATTCATTTTTAACACAAGATATACCTAAAACAGCAATATCATAATCTAATCTTCTTTTTATTAAATCATAATCGTTTAAATCCATGACATTGTTTATAGCTTCTTCTTCAGCTATTTCAATACCTTGTTTGTAGCCTATTTGCATATGTAAAGAAAGCTCTTCTTCGTTTTCAGGTAGTTTTGATGGATCGTTTTCAAAAGCGATTCTTCCTAGTTTTTCTTCTATTTGAGACTTCCACTCTTTATTTTTTATATCACTCAACATAGACTTTACGTAGTCTGTTCTTTCTTTTGCAGAAGACGGGTCTTGTGAAAAAGCTTTTAAATCATAAGATCTTTCTGACATACCGTTTACAACTATATCAACAAATTTAGGTATAATAGGTACTGGTTTCCAGTCTAAATTTAAATAACTTAGGTCACCATTAATTGACAATTCATCTTTATATTTTTGTACAGACTGCTCTCCTCTAGCGTATAATCTTAAATTATTATATCTTTGTCTAGAGTTATAGTATTTAGTAGAGCCACTATCTTTTTTAAACCACTCATTTTCTATAGCATTTGCAACCTGCAAGCCATAATCTTCACTAGCTTTTTCTGAATCAGAAACAGTTTGGCTTGGAAAAGATGTTTTTGTTGTGTTTAATAATGCCATTTATTATATTATTTTCGATGTTATTCCTTTATTGTTATATTTAGTAAACCCAAAGTTTACTTTAGTTAATGTTTTATCTGGTTTTGGTTTATATAAGTTTTTGTTACAAGCCATTATAGCTAAACCACTACTTATTGTCGCATCAAATTTTGTTCTATTATTTATATCAAATCTAGACCAATCATTTAATGTTTCATTAAAATACATGTCTCCAAAAGTTAAATCTTCTTTTTGACCAACGTATTGTTGTATGTAGCTTTCAATAGCAGCCGCATGAGCTTGTTTAATATCTTCACTTGAATTAGGTATACCACCTATTTCTTTTTCTGCTACAGATAATTTGTTCCATGTTTTATCAGGTCTATTCATACTAAAACCTCTGTAACCTCTTCTTTTTAAATAATACAGTAATCTAGGTTTATTATTTTCACATAATAAAGGCATACCGTAAAATACCAAAGCCATCAACACATCTTCAAAAAACATTTCTGAAGTTTGTGGTCTAGCTATATATTCTAAAAAAAAGTGGTTTGGTGGTGCATCCTCCATACTAAACTTAGTAAGTCCATGCAAAGAACCTTTAGAACCCTTTTTATCAACAGTTCCTGATATGTCATAACTATCACAACCAAAAGCACCCATATGTTCATTAACTGGGTATTTTATACCATTTTTCATAACAACTCTATTTTGTTGCTCTGAGTTAGGTATCCAACTAATTAAAAACCTACCTTGTAAATCAGGATAAAAATTTACCTTAGTATCTTTTACTCCGTTTCTCCAAGAAAAATTACCTCTTGTAACTAAAGTTGATTTATTTATATCGCTATTAAAATCTATTTGTTCGTATATTCTTGTTAAATTAAATATACTTCCTTTAGTTTCGTCTCTAAAAGCATGATCTTCTGTTCTTGGAAACTGACGGTAAAACTCATTTAAACCATCTTGATCATTTTTTAAACCATCAACTTCGTTTTGCCAATGTTCTAAAATACCTATATCTATAAAATCGCCATAAGGTCCTTCAACCTCTGTTTCTGGCGTGTCGAATACAGGTAATCCATAAGAATCAATGAATCCTTCGTAGTTCCATTCCATAGGTATGAACAAAGAATAGAGACCTGAGCTTGTTTGTCCATTTCTGTTTCTTTTAGTAACATCAGAGTTTGTATATAGTTTTTTAAAGTTACCACCACCTTTGTCTAAAGCGTTAGACGTTGATCCCATCATGCACTTACCAACAACTTTACTACCTAATCTTAATGTTGTTTTAGTAACTCTCCAGTTATTAAGAATATTATTAGGTTTTTCCCACTTACCACTTTCGTCATGAACTAATAACTTCAACTTTTCACCATCGTAACTATTATCACCAGTGTTTTTCCAGTCAATAGTTGTGTCTAGTCCCGCGAGTTCTTCTGGTCTATCACTAGTGCTTGTAATATTTCGTCTAGTAAGTTTAGATGCAGGCACCCTGTAAGCTAGTTCGGTTTTAGGACGGTCCATACCGTCTTGTATTGGTTTAAAGAAAAACGGATAATTTACTGATATAGGCACTACCTTGTCAGTAAACATTTTCTTAGCATCAGGTCCAGATTTTGATAATATACCAAACCTAGCATCGGATGATATTGTAGCCATATTAACTGTTTCTCCAGATGCCATAAATGAAAACCCAGATCGTCTATTTTTAAGGTAACACATGCCGTAGCATCTAGCATCTGCCTTACAGGCTTCCCAAAATATATAGAATAATCTATTTGCTTCTCTAAACTCTGGTTTTCCAACATCAATCTTTGACCATTGCAAATACATATAATGAGTTCCTGTAATATAAGTAGGTTTACCTTTATTGTAAAACCAAAAACCTTCATCTCTTTTTGTGAATTCAGTTTCTATATAATCTATGTACTTATTTTTAAACTCTTGAGGATAATCTCTCCAGTCAAATATTGTTTTAATATTTTTTAATGCTTTCGGTTGTTCAGAAACTTGCCATTTATTAGCATCAAACTTATGCGGTTGTTTAGGTGTTTTTGGTAGTGCTATTTTTAAATTTTGTATGCTATACACATCACCTATTTGACCATTTTTAGATATAACAACAACGTCATGCTCTTTATTATATCCGTATTTCCATTTTTTAGACTTATTAAGTCTGTTAATAGTATTTATTTTTATAGGTTTTACAACCTCATATAAACTTTGTTGATACATTACTTAGATCTTCTTTCCGCAAAACCAGAAAAAGATTTTTGCGTATCATCTTCTTTAACAACACCTTCAATAGCATCTTGCTCTGCTTGTATTCTATTTAATATTTCAAAAGCATCGAATATAGCTAGTTTTTTTGTTGCAGCCGCGTTTTTTAATCTATCAGCAGAAATATCGTCGTCTGAATCTACAATAGCCTCTTTAGCTACTTTAATTAATTCCTCAACTGCTTTATGCCCAGCTTGGATTATACGTTTCTTCGTTTCCTTGGTACTCATATAAAATTTCAATGTTTTCGTTAGGTATTTTATACAACAACTCGTCATCTATAATAAACTCGTGATTAACACGTGGGTTAAATCCTATAAGTTTATTGACTTCAAAAGTTCCATCAGTGTATTTAACTATACCCTTACTACTATGTTCTATGCTTAGATTAAATTTATCTTTATTTTTAATAGGTTTTACAAAAGTGTAACCTTTATATGCTTGCCAAGTATCACCTTGCTTGTGTAAATATATCTGATCTTCTGTTATATGGTATGAATTTTCATTTATATAACTAAAAGAAGATCTTTGTTCACCACTTTGATCATACCATCTTCTAAAAACATTGTGATGTATTATTATCTCATCACCAACTTTTATGTTAGTTTTTAACATTTTTGGCGTAGCAATAACTATAGCATTTCTATTTATGTATTTAAATTCTGATAAACTATTATTTAATATCAGATTAACATCACCTATTTTTTTAATGTTGTTATACGTGTTACCTTTTGGTTTCACTATAAAATTATATAAACCTCGCACTAATACTCTAAATTATACTCAACGGCTATAGCCATATTTTTATTAAAGTCTTTCCACGGTATAACATCATCTCCTTTTTGAATAAAAATACTAAACTTATCATCGCGTTCTATTATATCTACGATAGTATGCCCTCCGTAAACCTCTTGGCCTACGGAGTAATGCATAGCTTCATTTTTATAATCTTTACCGATACTAATCTTTCTTATCAGCTTCATCTTCTTTTATTTCGGATATAGTTCCGTCTTGTAAGTTAACTGATACTTTGCCGTATTTTTCTTCTAACGAAGTCTGAATAACTTGCAATTCTTGCTGCGAAGCTTTTAAAGATTCAATGCCTATAGCTTTTTGAACCTCTAAACCACCAATTTGCATTTGAAATTTATTTATTAAAGCCACTTTCTCTTGAACTGATTTTAATTCTTCGTCAGTTACTTTTTTTACATCTTTAGCGATGTCCTCTACTTTTACGTCTTCCATTTTATTAAATTTAATTGTTTGTTTTGTTATACGTCTGTATAATCTTTGTACTCGTCTTTTAATTTTAAAGCCTCATAAGCTTGTTTTACGTGGTTCTTAGCTGTAGCAGCTAAAGAGCCAGCAAAAGCAAAACCAAACTCAGTTACTTGAGAGTTTGGATCAGCGTCTCTAGCTACTTTATCTTTAAACACTTTTACGCTAGCGTTAGTGCTAGGTAACTTTGTCCAAGTTGTTTCATACACCGCTTCAGTTTTTATAGTACCATCTGAGTTATACACAGCTGGAGTTTTTAAATTTCGCGATGAAGAAGAGTAGAGGTTGCAGTTTAAGCTACTTACCTGTAAGTAAGCTTCATCTAATGCTATACCTTTAAAATTGTATGCTCCTTTTAGTCCCATTGTTTTGTTTTTTTAAAATTATTATTCTATGTTTATATTATTACGCTATTTTCACAGTTTTTAAGTGTGTTATAGTATTATAGGTTTTTCGTGCCCAACTACAACGTCTAGGTGAGCGTGTAACTGTATTTCTGCTGCTTTTAAATTGTGGCAAAAAGATATAGTTTCAGAAACACATTCTGAATTATTAGGTAAACTAAAGTATGGAAACTTCATTTTTTCAAAAACACCTGATTTAACCAACATAAAACCCATGCCTGCAAACGAAGTTTTTATAACACCACTATTTGTTTTAAGATATTCTTTGTTTATTCTTTTGTTGTCGTCACTTTTATAACAAGCGTACTCATTGCTTTTTTCAACTTTGTATAAACCTGTTACAACTTCTTTTTTAGCATCTAGTAGTTTTTGAAAGTCTTTAGGTTCAAAAACCATATCAGAGTCTATCCACATTATGTAGTTGTAGGTTTCTTTACCTTGAAAAGGATCTTTACATACTTCACAACCTGTGTCATGTACATTTATTCTTAGACAAGAATATCTAGCCAAATGCACTATAGAAGTATAACCATTACTTAACTCAGCTTGTATACCATTTTTATTACAGTATTGTATTAACTTTGTCCATGAGGTAAGAAAATTGTTGCTAAAGTTGTTACCTGGAACACAAAATATTATTCTCATTTTTTATTTATTTGTTTTGATATTAATGGAAATATTATTTTACCACCAATATTTAAATGATCATTATATATATTGTCTATTTCTGTTTGTATCTCTTCTGTAACGTCAGATTCATTCCACCATAAATCAACTATTATTAAATCATATTTTTTTGTAGGTGTGTAATCTAAAACATCTGCTTCAATAAGACCAATAGAGTCATCTAAATAATCTACATATGATATTAATTCAGAATTATTATCAACCACATCAACGACGCTACATTTTTTTACATGTTTTGCATAGTTAGGTAATAAACCTAAACCGAGACCTAGTATAAGTATTTTATCAAAAGTAAAGTCTTTGTATAGTTCTTTTATTTTTCCACAATCAACACAGTCTCCTAAAAAAACTTCTCCGTAATACTCTTTGTTTTCTATCCAATTACTATCGTTAAAAGTAATTTTAGAAACACCATTTGTTTTAACCACATTAAAAGTTGTGCCTGAGTATTCTTTTATTTTATCTTCTTGTATTTTCATAATATTATATTAACATAAAACCCATGCTGTTATTACTCCATTAAACCCAACTGTCATTTTAAAGTTCGCGGTCCCGTTGAGGACATCAACCCCCCAATGGCCTTGACCTTGGAACGTTGTACCTGTTGCGTTTGAATAAGCGATAGTTTGGTTAACAGTAGGTGAACTGTCTGTTAAATAAACCGTGTTGCTGTTAGAGGCTTGACCGCATGCGAACGCAGGTTTACTATAGTTAGTTGCTGTAGCAGGGAACGGTGTTAAAGTAACGCAAGATGAAGCAAATTCAGAAACAACACCAGAGTCACTAACTTTCATTACATTACCCGTAGTTCCGCCTGGGTAAGCAGTAGCACAATTACTACCTATACCTCCACCATAACTACCCATTTTAATATATCTATTATTACCGTCTAAAACAGTGTTTTGCACGCAAGTGTTCCCATACATAAAATATAAAGTTGTTCCGTTGCCTAAAGTTCCTGTCCAAGAAATAGAAATACAAGTATTTATTGTGTTTGTCGAGGAGCACGCTGCTGATTTAGTAGCGTGACCAATAGCATTTGTTCCATTATGGCTAGGCATTGTAACTGTTCCACTAGGTGACCAACTTGATTCATAAACAGTAACAGCGGTGTAATCATGATCGTAACTATACCATTCGCTAGCAGCATGAGGCGCCGTTGAATTAGGATGCGACGGGGAGTTTGTATTTGTAATGTCTACGTCAGCCTGTGTGTTGCCTGTGCTATTTCCACCATTAACCAAGTCATACATAGATATAACTGGTATTGCTCCAGCACCTGCGGAAGAATTATAATCGTTTATCTTTTTTTCTTGAGATAGTTTAAACCAACTTATTTCACCAGAACTTGGAACCGCCATTATTTAATTTCTTTTTTAAGTTCTTCTATTTCAGCTTTTAATTCTTTTATAGCTTCTATTAGATAACCAGTTAAGTTACCGTATGCTACAGCTTTGAATTCACTATTGTTACTTACTAACTCAGGTGCTATTTTTTCTAATTCTTGAGCTATAACACCACTACCTTTTTTATCATCTTTTGTAAAACTAACACCACGCATGTTATAAACTTTAGAACCATCTAATGTTTGTACGTCTGTTTTTAATCTTTCATCTGAATAAGCCACAATATCTCCACTCGATGTAAAAGTACCATCTACATCTACCGCTCCACTAGAATTAACGTTAAATATCGGCATACCTGAAACGTCTGATACTGAAAATAAATCACCAGTTAAACTATTTGTAACTGAAAACAATTGACCAACCGAACCTTGTATATCAATACCACCTTCAGCTTTTAGAGACAGAACATCTAAAAAAGTATCAGTAACTGGATTTCTCATCGATGTAGTAAGATGATGGTCATTTCCATTTGCAACTAGTTTTATATCTGCCATTGCGGTATCAAATCCAGAACCACCAGGATTTACTCTAAGAGATATTGGAGCATATGAACCACTTGTTGTTGAGTCGTTTGTGATAGATAAGTATCTATTAGCATCAGTTAAATCACTGTTAGAAGAAAATGTATTATTATTTGTAAAAGTTATTCCAACGCCACTAGTTGATCTAGATGTTGCTGTAGAGCTGTTTGAAGAAAATAAAGTCCCACCAACTACGTGTAATTTCCTTGATGGACTAGAAGTTCCTAAATTTATACCAACGTGACCACCACCGTCTAATTTCAGACTCTCAGTAGATCCATTTGAGTATTGGAAAAAACTTATACCACCAGTAGTCCCGTCATGGTTTATATGTATGTCTTTTGAAGAGTCACCATTAGCGTGCATAGCTATCGTTGATAAACTACCACTACTCAATAAACTTAAAGTAGCTCTAGATCCTCCTATTACTAAAGTTTTACCACCATAATTATGATGTGTTGAATTAGCGTTAATAAATACATCTCCATCGCTAGCTATTTCTAAAGCTTTTGTACCAGCACTGGCCCCGTTGTTTACGTAAAATTCTAAATTACCAGTTGCAGTTGAACCTCCCGTGTCAGCGGTGCCTGATGTAGAAGCTATACCTGCGTTTCTCCAAACAAACTGACTTCCTTGACCAGCGCTTGATCCGGCGGCTGGGTGATCTGAAGATCCAAACCATAAAGAACCTTGATAACCTTGAGCACCAGTGCTTGTGGCACCTGTACTTATTACAACGTGGGCTTCATTTCCAAATGCAACACCTGATCCAGAAACTTTTTCGTGCACGTGTAGACTAGCGTTTGGAGCTGGGAACGTAGTTTCTAAAACACTATTATCACCAATAATAACTTTTTCTTCAAAAATAGCATTGTTAGTAAATGTTTTTACACCACCTACAGATTGATTTCCACTTGTTTTAACCACTGTGTTATCAGCAGCGTAACCTCCATTAGCATGGTTACCCCAACTATGTGCCGTGTTCCATTGTCCAATTTGAGTAGAATCTACATAATTTGTAGTTTGATTTGATGGGTAAATTGAACCTCTTGTAAATAGTTTTCCAGTATCTGTCACCAGCTGCATTAGAGCTTCTTCACTATTGTTTTCCCATAAAAATCCAATTTGTTGGCTTGAATCAGCGGCTCTAAACCTAATAGCATGCTCAGTTCTTCCATCAATACCCGAGGCAGCAGTGCCGTCAGCAAGAGATTTACCTGTTCCTGCTTGACCCATGTATATACCCCAATTACTATCCGATGTATTCCACATGTAAATACCGTTAGCTGAAGTACCGTCGGTGCTATTTTGAACTTCAAATTTACCACCTGCTGAATTACTAAAAAACCCACTAACTCCTAATTGTGCTATTGAAGTATTACCAAAACTATTTGAATTACCTGCTGCCGTAACACTTGCGGAAAAAGTACCTGATGTTGCTCCTAACGCTGCTGTTGTGGTATTACCAAAACTATTTGAATTACCCGTTGCTATAACACTTGCGCTTGATGATATAGCGCCTGATGATATTGTACCTGCAAAAATTGCGTTTTGTGATGTGTCTATTTCTAAAGCAGTTGTTTCAACGTTACTTGCGTTTTTAGTAGCAAATGTTAATTTGTCAGTTGAATTACTTGCGTAAATACTTGCTGCAAAATCTGGCGTTGAATCTGACCAAACTATTTTATTACCAACTCCTGTGCCTTGTGCTAAAGTCAATCCATGAGTAGGTGTTTTACCTGCTACACCTACTTTTCCTGCAAAAGTTGTTTTTTTATCAGTACCATCAAAATGTGCTATTTGTCCATTTTTACCATCTCTAATATCTAAACTTCTAAATCTAGTAGTTCCTGCATCATAACCTCTATAATTAATATACAATGTAGCATTAGCATCAACGTCATTTTGTGTCCACAGTTCATTACCTCTACCTATTGTTAGAACATTAGAGTCATCACCAAGATTTAAACCATTGTTAGCACCTGTTCTTATATCCGTGCCAGTTACTGTTATATCTCCTGCAAAAGTCGTTGCCCCACCTGTGGTTATCACCATTGCATCTGTGCTATTATGTCTTATACTAAACTTATTAGAATGTGTTGCGGCTGGGTATCTAACTAGTGACCATTGACCAACGCCAGTGCCACTTGTTCCGCTAACCGCACCAAGAATTAAACTTGAATAATCATTTACTGGATGTGGAAACATCCTAATATTTTCACTGTAACTCTGGCCACTAGATATTTGAACCGTACTTGTGTTGACATCTCCTATAAAAGTTGAAGCTGTACCTGATTTTGTCTCGTTTAAAACACCACCTGCGTAAAACATTAAATCCGACAAGTGATTAACAATATAAAAAGTAGAATTACTTGTAGAACCGTACCCTAAATATGCTTTTTCTGTACCAGTAGAATCTCTATATGAAATCCATTGGTTTAGCGCGTTTCCCGTGCTATTATCTTGCATTATTAATCTTGCAGAATCTTTATCAATAGTTACATCTCCATCAAAAGTAGACATACCACTGGAGTTTACATTAAATATAGGTATACCTGACACATCAGAAACAGAGAACAAGTCTCCTGTAAGACTATCTGTTACTGAGAATAATTGCCCTTGCGTTCCTTGTATATCAAGAACCGTATTAGAGCCGTCTACTATTAGACCTTTTTTTACTTTAAATTCATTTGCCATAATTACCTTTCATTTTCCGGGTTATATATTAAATCTATTTTTGTATGCTTTATAATTTTGTTTTACCTCATCTGCTGATAATACTTTTTCGTATTCTTTATAAACAGCAACATCATTTGTTCCGTATCTATTTCCTCCACCCATACCTATAAATTGACTATCTAAAGTGTAAATGTTACTAAAGGTAAAACTAAAAGACATAGTTTTTTCGCCTCCATTGTAATACAAGTTAAAGGTTCCTGTGGTCGTAGTAGCTGGAGTGTATGTTATAACTAGATGGTGAAATTCATCAACAATAAATGTGTTTGCTTTTGTCCATGATCTATAAGTTATATAACCTGACGAACTGTAAAGTCCTAGGTTTCCAGCAGAGTGAAAAAACCAATAACCTCCTTGACCTAAACTACCTCCAAACAAACCATTCCAAGATGTATCAGTAGCGTCAGTTGGTTTAAAAATAGTTTCTACAGACCACGGCTCAGTAGTATATTGTCTTCTTGTTTTACTTATGTAATCACTAGTACCATCAAATGTAGGTTGACCAGTTGAATCAAAAGAGGCGTTAGCTAAGCTTATATCTATTGTTCTTTTTAAATCTATTAAACCAGATGTATTTGACCTACTTGTTTGAGCGTAAGGTGTTGAATGCCCTTTTTGCTCAACTTGTAAGTTTCTAATATACATAACATTATTTTCACCAGCATTATCCGATCCTCTAAGACCTATAGCTAATTCCGCGCCATAACTATTTGAGTTAGCCGTAAAAGATCCATTATATTTTTTCCAAACACGTGTTTTTAAATCAGAATTACTTATATCACCTAAATTATTATGGTAGCTACCTAAATTACGACCATTTAAAACTAAACCAAATATATTAGATGTTTCAGCGGATTTTAACTTATACTCAAAAGAAACACTAACCGTTCCACCGGTTGTTATACCGTGATTAATAGCAAAAGTACGCCAGCCGTTATAAGCTGTTATTTCTAAAGTGTTATCATAATCTGAAGAAACAGCTATAGAGCCTTGCCAACCACCACCAGTCCAATTGCTAGTATCTATAAAATCAGCTAAAGGCGTCACATTTGTTGTTGGTTCGCCTGGGTAGAATCTAGTGGCTGTATTATTGTTAGAAACACCATATCCTGTATCGTATCCAAATGCTAATCTATCTTTTATTAAGTTTGGTCCTGTGTACATTATATAAATCTTGATTTAGTTGCGTTATAATTTTGCGCGGCTTCAGTAGACGTAATTACTCTATTATATTTTCTAAAAATACCAACATCAGCATCTAAAGAAAAACTAGTATTACCACTCCAACCGCCTCCGTAGAAGTAAAGAGTCATAATGCCTAATGGAAGTTGAGCGTTTCCATTAGTTGGTGTAGATGATGTTATACCATGAGAAGTTGAATTAGAACTTGCTCCACCGTCAAAATAGTAACCCATAGTGGTTTGGTCAGCCCAAACTATTAATTGATGCCAGTTTCCGTCGGTATAACTTGGTATTGTTAGGGTTTTGCTAGATCCAACTGATAGAGCAAAATAACCAGGACCTACCAATATATTGTAATGTCCAGCGCCATTCCAAGGTTTTGATAAAGCATATCCAGCACTATCCGTGGTTTTTAACCATATTTCATAACAAAACACATTAGTTCCTATTGAGCTATCATGTGTCCATGCATGATCGTTATTAGGCCCTGTTATGTTAGCGTAATCATTAGTACCATCAAAACTTAATATTCCGTTATTAGCACTTGAGTATGTCGGTCCATTTATTAACGACCCGTTTTTATTATCTTTTAAATCAGTCCAAGTAGTTCCGGAGCCTGAGTATGAGCTTGTGTTACCCGCGTCTAAATAAACTATTAATCCGTCTTCAACTATGTCTGGACCTAAATTTATAGCCATTTTATTCTTCTATTTCGTTAGTAACCCATTCTTCAGTAGATAATAAAGCTAAAATATCTTCATGGTTATACTCAGTATAATCTTCATTATATATATCTGGTCTACCATAAACACCAGCTTTAGTTATGTAAGATTCTTCTTCGCTAGTTTGCGGGTGTATATATTCAGTTTCAAAATCTTCATCTACAATATCAACTTCATATTTTACAAAAGTTTTAGTTCCATCGATCGACCTTCTTAATGAATCAACGTTTGACTCAAGAACCTGACTAAAGTTTATATCATCTATTTTTTCTATTGGTATTACTAACCATCTTCTGTTTTTAAATCTACTCATTATTTATGTATTAAATCTGTTTTTATATGCGTTGTAATTTTGTTTTACTTCTGAAGCTGATAATCCTTTATCATATATTTTCACAATAGCTATTTCGCCACCAAAATAATATCCGTTACTCGTGCCTCCAAACGAACCAATAGCTGCTCCATTAGAGTCTGTAGTAAGTGCTCCACTTTTAGATACCGCAGATTTTTCAACACCATCAATATAAATTCGTTTTGTTGATCCGTCCCAAGAACCCACAATATGATGCCATACACCATTGCTAATTCCTACTGAACTTTTAGATGGGTTTAGTGTATGATAATCACTATCTCCAGCATGAAAAGTTCTAAACACTATATCGCTACCGTGACTAAATAAACTGTATTGAGTGTTTACATTACCTTTTTCAAATATAAAATCAGCACTATTACCGTCAAATTTAACAAAAGACTCTATAGTTAACCCAGATGTATGGTTAAAAACCGAGCTATTAGACATAGTCATTCTGTCATTAGTGTCATCAAAAGTAGGTTGTGCGTTAGAATCAAAACTAACGTTTGATACATCTATACTTGTTGTTCTTTTTAAATCTATCAGAGATTGTGTAGATGATCTAGACGTCGCTGTCCAAGGTGTGCAATGGTCTTTTTGCTCTACCATAAAATCTTTAATATAAACAAAGTCTGTTGATGAACTAAAAGTTTCACTATTACCCCTTGTCCATAAGTATCCAGGTTGTGATGTTGAAGATGTGTAAGCAAAGCCTTCTCTTTTTAAAAGATAACACCCTTCATCTAAAAGCGTGCTAGAATTAACACCTTGATGATCCATCGCTTCATTTACGTAGCTAAATCCATTTGAAGCAAAATAAGTAAATTTATGCGGTACGTTTGTTTTTATTTTACATTGAGTAGAGTATTTTACACCACCCGTGAAAGAGGTGTTATTTATACGTAAAGAGTAAGGGTAAGTTCCTGCTGTCCAAGATCCATTTAATGAATATTTTGACCAACCATCTTCCTCACCAACATATGATACTCCTACAGATTGTACAGCGTAAAGCTGTCCATCGGCATGTTGAACGCTAGATTGCAAGTTTGTCGTTGGTTCACCTTTATTAAACCTAGTTGCAGTGGTGTTATCAGAAACACCATAACCATTATCGTAGCCAAATTTTAGACCATCTCTTACTATATTTGTTCCTCGTGCTATTCCCATTATATTACTCTTATTAAAGATTTAATTGTCCAAGTGCTAGAAGTTGTAGTAGCTTGTAAGCTCATGTTAGCACCACTGATAACTACGCTTAATGTTACATCTGATGTGTCACCTAGGTCTACTGTTGATGTTTCGGCAAACTCAACTAAAGGAGTTGTTGCACCATTGTGACAAGCATATACTGTACCTGCTCTAACGTTTGTTCCATTTTTAATAACAAAATCAAAAAATGCAGCATTGTAAACGCTGTGAGTTACGCTAGCTACTATTGTAGTAGCTGTAGCTGATGTTGCAGAGGCTGTATCTATTACAGCATCACTTGATCCAAATCTTAATTTAGAAATGTTTACTAAATTTCTACTAGAATCAACTATATAAGTACCATTTAATTGATAAGCTGAAGAGTTAACTATAGAAAAATGACCAGTACCACTTGAAGCAGTAACATTACCTGCAAAAGTTGTGTTTTTATAAATATCTACTGTGTCACTTGTGCCTTCTGTAAATCTCATAAACTCAGTTCCACCAGTAAAGAACCTTAACCTATCATCAATATCCTCTATTATATAAGTATGTTCACTTGCTCCAAAGAAAAGTGCTTCACCTACAGGAATATATATGTCTGACCCTGAAGTTATACTACCTGCAAAAGTTGCATTTCCATTATCTGATATTGAGCTTAAGTTTCCATTAGAATGAAAAGTTACGGTGTTACCATCTGGATTAAGATTTAAAGCGGATGTAGCACCATTATTTCGTGCCATTATTTCATTATTATCTATAATGATATTTGTACTACTAGTTGTTCCTGCTTGGAAAGCGTGCGCTGTGCTGCCCACACTAGCGTCTCCAGTTGATGTAAATCTTCCATAAGGAGCACTTACTGTACCTTCAAAAGTTGCAGCTGCGTTAAATTGTAAAATACCACTTGTATCAGCGTAAAAACCTTTTCTGTTATTGTAGCTGTTACCCGAAGATAAAGAATAAAATCCATTGTTTTCACCTGCATAAAAAGCACCGTCTACTAATATAGACATTTGGCTGTTGTTTGGATTATCTCTTTGAAATACAATTTCACCACCATTTACCGCTATACCAGCGTGTCTTGAGCCAGGCATATTTGCTCCGTTCCAAGAACCTCCAACTTGTAAAAAAGCAGAGGCATGTAAATTATCAACTGTGTCGGCATTACTTACTGTAACACCTGTTAAATTACTACCATCACCAGTAAATGCGTTTGCGGATACTGTACCTCCAAAATATGCGTCTTTAAACCTTGCGTCTGACGCACCAACATCCATAATGTTATCTCTTGCAGAATTTGCTGCTGTAACATTAAAGAATTTTGTACCTGACGTGTGTATTCTTATACCACCATTTGATCCATTTAAAAAACCTCCTGTTGCTGAGAAACTTGTTCCGGTAACCGCTCCTGCAAAAGTTCCTCCGTTTAAGGCAGATACAAAGTCTGTTTGGTTTACTACAGAAGAAGGAGCAAACGCAGAAGGTAGATTACCACCCAACTTATCTGAATCCCCTGCCGACATTTTTCTCCAGGACGCCCATGAACCGCCTTCCATGTCTCGAGTCCATAGGTAAGCATTACTTCCTTGTGAATATCTATTCCAATATAACTGGTTCGCGTAATGTCCTGAAGAACCTGTTGACGTTCCGTAATCAGAACCTAAACCTGACATAAAACCATACCATTGGTGACCTTCAGTATTTGTAGGGCCGTTGGTTCCTTTTCTCATGTAATTAAAGCCAGGGGTAACCGCCGTATCGAAATTTTGGTTTGTATCGTGTACTTGACCTTTGTTGTTAAATATTACGGTACTAATAGACGACGAACCCGCTAGCTGATACGTGTCTAACGTATCTGCGTCTACACTTGTTAAGTTACTACCATCGCCATAAAAATGAGTTGCTGTTACTGTTCCAGCAAAAGTTGCATTGCCACCATGAGCAATAGATAGTTTTGTGCTAAAAGAATTATTAGCATCATTAACTGTTCTAAAATCTAACGCTTCATATCCACTTGCACTAACTGCTCTTACATCCCACTTTTGTTTATCTGTAGTACCACCTGTAGAATTTAATCTTATAAAACTATCAGAAGAAACTAAATTTAAACTACCACTAGATCCGCTTCCTGCTCCATTAATTGTTACTGTACCTGCAAAAGTTGAAATTCCAGAAAAATTTGTGGGTTTAAAAAACTCTAAGCTAGTTACATCTCCAGCCGCATCAGTTGCATTAGCACGCATCCATATGTCTTGGCCTAAAGTACCAGACCCATTGTCTGTTTCTTTAGAAAATGTCAAATCATAGGCCCCTGCGGTAATTGCGTATCTTGCTCCAGATATATCATTTATAATCAAACCTCCACCTCTGTCTCCTGTACCTGCTAGTAAATAATCTTTTGATCCAGGAAAGCCACCAGATGCTGCGTTTTCTATTGAATTGAAAGTTACACCTTTGACATCACCTCCAAAAGTTGCATTGCCACCAACTGTTAGGCTTTTGTCAGAACCTATAGTAAGTGCGTTTTCAAGAGACGTACCAGTGTTTACAAAAAATTTGAACTTTGATTTTTTATTAGTACTACTGTAGGTTCCATCGGCTTCAACAGTAATTCTTCCAATATTTGTTTCTGCTGTTACATCAACAGTATCTTGTGCTACAAAATCAATTCTACCTATATCATCACCACCAATTATTGCACCTCCTGTGTTTTTTCTTTTTAAATCTAATACCCCAGGTGTGTCTTCATCGCTGATTATAATCTGAGTGTTTGTTTGAAAAGAATTAGGCAAGAAAGTTGCTGTATTAACACCATCAATTTTCATTTGCAACCTACTAGATGCAGAAGTGTTTGTGTTATCAACTTCGAAATACCCATAATTATTAGCGGATCTTATTTTTACTACTAAATCAGGATCAGTTGTATCCTGTAATATAAGTGTAGGAGTGTTAGCATGTTCAATAGTTAAATTTCCACTAAAAGTGCCGCCATTTGCTTTAGATACAAAATCTGTTGGCAATACTTGATCACCAGTGTTTGTACCTGAAGATGAACCTGAGAAGTTTGATGCAGATATTGTCCCTGTAAAAGTTGCTGATCCTGCGCCTGTAATATTGCCTTCATCAAGAGATACGGTAAATCTATCTGTTCCGCCTCCAACAAAAACTATATCATTTGGAGTTCCTGACCACTGTATACCCCAAGCATCTCCTGCGGTAGAATTACTAGGATAATATCTTTCAGATATACCCCATATATCATGTCTACCAGAAGTGTCATCAAGGTCATTTCTAGAAATAAACCCATTTGGTAAAACGGGTTTTGTTGTTGCTGCGGAAGGAAAGATAACTTGACCTTCAAAAATTGCATTCTGATCTTTATCTATTGTAAGCGCGAGTGTAGAAGTATCTGTTGTTGTTGTGTAGAATTCTAGTCTACTAGGGTAGCTATCAGTGTCCCAAGCTGCCTCAGCTTTAGCTTTAATTTCAGCACCTATATTAAATGATCCGTTTGTTGGGTCATCAGCCATAAACCTTAGCTTACCTAAAGCGTTTGCTCCAATAACAGAGGTGTCATCTCTTTGTAAATCTAAAATACCAGAACTAGAGTTTCTAACTTTAACACCTGTGTTATCTATTCTAAATCTTTCAATAGTTGATACTGAAGTACCAGCTGTAACGCCAGCTTTCATTTCAAAAAGCATGACAGGACTAGTAGAGGAATCTACGTTAGCCCTTATTCTAAAAGAATTACCACTTTTATCAGGTGTCTCACTAGCATGGTTAAATGTTAAGTTAGCATTACCACCACCGTCATTAACCGTCAAAGCAACACTACCATCACCACTTCCAGCTATTACCTTCTTGTCTGT
>Ga0208667_1000041_pt1 | contig 53243 bp, 69 predicted proteins | sample 11BtaG_FD_184085 | JGI IMG/M metagenome (GOLD analysis project Ga0208667, IMG submission 184085) | Marine viral communities from the Subarctic Pacific Ocean - 11B_ETSP_OMZ_AT15265_CsCl metaG (SPAdes) (version 2) | ecosystem: Environmental > Aquatic > Marine > Oceanic | place: Pacific Ocean... | reverse complement strand
TGTGGGTATGCTATTCTTTTTATTGTACTACCATTCGCTCGCATACCAACAGCGTAGTGTTTGTTATATTTATTTGCCAATGTCTTTTACCTCTTTCTTTGGTATCACTTGATATGCACCTTTGTTATAAGCAATAGATACCGTGTACTGCTTTGATACTTCTTTTTTATACGAGTTGTCTACTGGTACTTTGTACTCTCCGACTGGCATACTTGGTATGCTACTCGTTTCCTTAAATTGTTTAGTTGCTACTGCCTCAAAATTTGGCTTCGCTTTCTTACTAGTGTATAGTTTCTTTACTTTACGTTTACGCCCATACTGGTCATACATCATACTGCCCTTCCTCATAGTATTCTCCCTAGTATAAAAACTTGTAGAATTAGCACTAATACTGGTACTACTGTTCTTACTAGTTCAAGTCTATGCTTCATGTCTCTGATGTCATCTTCCAGACGCTTTGCTCTTTTAGTCATCTATTTCTCCTTCTAATTTGATTTGATTTAGTTCACATACTCTGTTTAGTAGTAGTTCATATTCTGCTGTCAACTCTACTATATGCTCGTTCAACGCTTCCAAGTCATCAAGGCACATTTTGATTTCTTCTTCTTGCACTCTTAGGTCTGACACTAAGCGATTAAGTTCTGTCCTTTCGACTGGGAAGCGTATAACTACCCCCATTATCGTCCCTGTCCTCTGTACTTTTTGAAGGAACGCTTCTTGTTTTTGTTCTTGTTCAAAGAGATGTTTCTGTGTGAGTCTCCCTGTGATGTTTTCTTTACATGACTCTTGTGTACTGCTTTACCACCCCACTTCATGACTGCACCTCCACCCATTCGATTTTGATACCTCTGCGTTGGAGTTCGTTTATGCACTTCACTCTTACTTTAGGTTTGATGTTGTTACCTTTTGAGTTGATGTACTCAAATAGTTCTTCTTTCTTCATAGTGTGCATGTAGAAGTGTTCCATAGGTAATTTACTTGCTGGTACGCCTCTGACGTATTTCTTTGCACTTGGTTTAAATTTTACTGGCATATTGCTCTCCTGTGTTGTATTGTTAAATTGGGGAGGGCATTTTCATCCCTCAGTGTATGTTCAGACATAACCTCCACACTCATTCATCTAGGAAAATGTGGTTTCCTTTTTCTTTTCATATAGATATTATACAGATGTTTGAGAGATTTGTCAAGAACTATTTTGAATTAACATAAAGAATTTTGATGTTAAGTTATTTGAAAGCAAAAAAATGGAGAGAAAAGCGTGGGACTTGCCCTACTACTTCGCTCTCCATCCAAAGTTTTTGTGATTTTTTAAGTGGTCGTGTCGGCATAACTCACGAACCTATCCACTGTGTAACGAGAGGTGATGGATGTTACGAACTTCAATCTACGACTTGCGTCTATGGTATACTGCTCATTTCGCATCACTTCTTTACTAATGTCGACTAATCGAGTGCGAACTTCTACAGTATATCTACTGAGTGAAGGTGCGACCTCCGTTCTCGTTCCAATCTCTTTCCAACTTAATGGTAGCGACAAAATCGTGTCATACTGCCCACTCGTCCCGCAGTATGAAGTGAAAACCTCTTCTGTTTTCTTACTCTCACTCGGCACACTATGTGTACCAGCATATGTGTCTGCTTACTTCCGTGACATCTTGCGATGGCAGACAACGTGGTTTGCTACTTGGTATTTTTCGATTTGACAGCTAAAGCTGAATCGCATCTAATCTACAAGCGTGGTTTCCTCACTCTGGGGTTGATTGTATGGTCATAATCCACCCGTTCCATTACCTCTGCTTTAGTAAACCCGAAGGTCGTAACGCCCATTAAAGCAGTAAAACAAATCGCTTTTATACTATCGAGATAGTGCCGAATTATCTTGCTTCGTTACCTCTGCTTATCGCCTTTGCTTTCGTACTAGGTACTAAGTTCGCAGGACTTATTGAGAGTATCAACTCAAACTATTTACTGACCAGTTCATCAGGTTATGACTCGCTCCTTGCTGCGGAAGGTATGTCTCATAACGACTATCAAAAGCGGACATTATTCACAGTTAACGCAATCTCATATATGTCTAAAGAGCATACGGCAGTGTTTTACGAGTCGCCACTCAGGGTAGAAAACAACTCTCGATTATTTATTCGCTCTCCCTCCTCCGAAGAGTCTGGGGTCACTGCTAAATCATTAATTTTTTCGATTTAGTGTTGTTTTCTTTGTTTCTGAATATATATTATATCCACTTTCTAACCATTTGTCAAGAAGAATTTTGATTTATTTGCTACTTGGTAGTTGTAAATCTAACTCAGTCCCAACGGGTCTTTTTCTTAATTACAAGTATATTATATACACTTTGTAACCATTTGTCAAGAACTTTTTAAGGAGAACTTGAAAAAACTTTGATGAGGGTGTTGGAGTTGAACCAACTACTTCCGTCTCAGTTACTTTAGAGGGGCGTGCTTCCGTAGACACTTACCCTCATCAAAGTTGATTACTTAGGGTAATCAATCCTTGACACTCTTACTGTGAGATTGCGTCAACTAATCTCTGTAGGTCTGCTTTACCTGCTTTCACTAGTGTTGGTAGTTCGATTCCGAAGTGTTCTTGAATCTCGCTTACTAACTCTGCTTTAGCAACTACTGGTTCACCTGATTTAGTAGTTCTAGGTTGTGCTACATAGACTCCCTCTCTTGACAATTTAGCAATGATACTTCTTGTAGTCTTGCCGAACTGTTGTGATAGTGCGTCTACAGTCTCTCTTGTTGGGTTGTCAGTGTATGCTGTAGTCATCTCTGAAACCATTTCTTCTGTGTAATTTTTAGCGTTTGCCATTGTATTTCTCCCAAAATATTTGTTTTTTATTGTAAGTATATTATACTCGATTTTAAGTGTCTTGTCAAGGATATAATCGAAAAACTTTACTTTAGGTTTTGTTTGATTTTTCATTGTTGTCTCCTTTTTTCGTTATAGGTATATTATAGTCGGTTTACCCATATTTGTCAAGAACAAATGCGATTTATTTCTTAGGCGTCGCCCTGCGCCCATGTTATTACCACTCCAGCAATTACACTGAAAGTGAATAGGATTGGACTCTCTGCCCATAGTAATGGTACTACTGCACTTAGAAAAGCGAACATAAAGATTGCGATTAAAACGTATAGTAGTAGATTTTCCATATTACTTTTATCTCCTTTTGAATATAAATATATTATACACACTTTATATATGATTGTCAATAACAAATGTGATTTATTTATCACTAAAACGCAAATTACTTCGGGGGGCGGGACGCGAAACCACCTCGCTTCGCTCGAATTGCCGCGAAAAAACGCAAATTTCCGCAAATTTCTCTTGACACCCGCGATAATCTCTGATATAATATAAATAACCTTATAATAGACTAGGCTCGCTTTGGCACTTCGCGCGGTTTCGTTTCTGCACTTCGTTTTGCCACTTCGTTTTTGCACTTTGGCGCTAAATCGCATTTTTTCGCTAAACCGCTCAACCATGCGGGTTTGCGGGCAATTTACCGCGAGGTTCTACTGTCAGCGCAACCATGCATTGGCGGATAGACTTACGCATGAAGAAAGTTACTAGAAAATTGAGAAAACTCTTGACACACCCGTCAAAGTGTGATAAAATCGGCGCGCTTTGCTCTATAAAAAATAATTGAGTTATTTTCGCTTTACCTATTGACCGATGCGGGTATGACCTGTATAATATATTCCATATTAAGGAGAAACATTATGAAAAAAGTAGAAAAAGCAAAAAAAGTCCACAAAACTAAAGCACAGTTGGTGGCAGAATTAGAGACAGTAGCAAAAGTAGACAAAGGTTTCCTAAACTCACTAGAAAGAGCAAACGCTGAGACAATCAAAAAACTAACAGCACTTATGTCCTAATACAGAACCCGCGAAAGCGGGTTTTTTATTTTCAAAAAAGCTTGACAAAAGCGAAAATCCGTGCTACAATACTAGGGTGGAGGGCGGGATAGCCCTGCAGAGACTTGTGGATAACCTGTGGATAAAGCGGCATGTCACACGAGACTTCACTTTATCACTTCACTTTTCCACTCTGGCGCAGAGCGCCTTCGCTTTTACACTCGCTTTTCCACTCTGGCGCAGGAGAACACTTTTTGTAAATGCAAATCGTTCTGAGAATGATTCTCATTCAGCTTTTTTCTCTGGACAAAAAAAAATCCCCGAGGTGGTCGGGGATTGGGTTTTTATATACCTATTAGGAGTAGGTTAAATTCGAGAGAGTCGGAGCAAAATTTTTACTAACATGGTTAATATTAAATAACCAACCCTCTCAAAAAAGGTGGCTTGGCTAAATTCGATATAATCTCCTCTAGCCTTACCGACTCGGCTTGACTTTCCCCCTGTTGCTCTTCGCGTCCCCTTTGGCTGTTAAGTCTTGCTTCGTTCTAAAAATCGTGAGATAATTAGCTTCGCAAACCCTAGAGCAGTTAGTAAGTTAGCCCTTTGCAACAATAGACATTGAGTCCTTGCCATTTCGCTTTATCAGGTTTGGTTGCTTGAATATCTTGATATCTTAGAAGCCGAAGCTTTGCCGATTTAGTGTTTCTCAACCTTCGCCCTTGGGCTAGTTCAAGGGTTAGAGTTCTTTGGCGTTCCCTTAGTTGCCGAAGCGTTGGGGGTGTTCCCTTTCCTCTCATGGGGTTGGTCGTTTCCTTCCTTCCTTGTTCCCCTTGAACATATATATATTATATCGAGTTCCAAGAAAAAAACAAGGGTTTTTTCAATTTATTTTCATTTAATTTATTTCATTTATTTTTGAAAAAACCCTTGACATTTCAGAGAACGCACCCTATAATTTATATTATAAATTATAGGGTGAGTCAAGTTTCTTGACATAGCCCAAAAAAAGGGGCGATAAGCCCCTTTATTTTTTGCCCCCTAGGGGCGATTCTAAGCCCCTCTAAGCCGTTTTATTCCATTGGTCAGCATGTGAGACAACTGCTCCTAAATCGGCTAGTGCTTCAAGGTTGCTCCAATTGTCATCAAAAAACCATTTCTCCGAGTCCCTATAACAAGGCAAATTAAACAAGTAGCGACATTGAGCCTTTTTTAGTTCATCATCTTTTGTAGTGTTTCCAATTGGTCTTGAAATAATCCGATCATAATAAATATTGTGCATATTGATAAATTCATAATCCCATTTGTTGAGTTCCCTAGCAGTGCAAAGAATAACCATATCTCCATTCTTATAAACCTGTTGTAATTTGGCATATAGTGGCAAAAGTGAATCTTGAAAAATATAATCCTTAGTGCTTTTTTCTTTCCATAATGGCAAATTAATAAATCCGTTCTCATCATGCTCGGCTCTATGGCTAGAATCAATGATAGTCCCATCTAGGTCAAAAATATAAATCCTAGGATTCAAATTATAGAATCTTTCGCATTGCTTAGTTTTGGTTATGTTTCTATATGTTCGGCTCATAGTACAATCCTTGATAATTGTGCAATCATCATTAAAACAGTTAATATTAAAAGTTCTTTATTAAGTTCTAAATAAGAAATTAATAATATGATTAAATTGCCCCCAATAATTAAGGGCAATTGTAGAGGTATTGTATAGAATCCTTGTAAGGCAATAAATACCATTGCAAAGCCAACCCATAAAACGGATTTTCTTCTTCTTGCTTGTTGTGGTCTATAATCTAAATAATCGTAATGGTTCATTTTATCCCCCAACCTGTAGAATACAATTTTAATAAATCGTTTATCATTTTATCTGAGCAATGTTCCAAGTGTTTTGGCTTGTTCTTTTTTGCTTCTATCATTTCCTCTAGCGTTGGTACGCCCTCGGCTATTCTCTCGGCTTGACTAGTGCCTTTTATTTTTAAGTCCAATTCAAGTTGTTTCATAATTTCCCCCTATAGTGCCATTTCTAATTGTTTGGCTTGTTTTTTAATTGATTTAATTTTCTTTGGTTTCGCAAGTCTTAATTCCCTTTTCTTGGTTGCTGAGTATCTGTTTTTTAGATGTTGCCAAGAGGGTTGTTTAATATTTCCGACAAATTCTCTTTTAATTATAGATTTCCATTTTTTCCAAAATGTAGAGAATAGCTGAAATTCAAGCATTGAATCCCTGAGTGCTGTATGTTGCTCGGTATACCATAAATCCTTATTTAGGTATCTCATGCAAGATTGAGCCGAATAGGATAAATTCCCTCTCTCGGTGGTCATTTGTTCTTTATCTTCTTCGCTTAGATTATCAAACCATTTCATATAATCTTTATTCATAAAAAGATTTGCTCCAATATCCATTAAACAAACCAATTCAACGCCCCTTGGTAGATAAAAAGTTTTATCTGTTAGTTGTTGATGTGTTTTTCTAATTGTTGCATCTTTGCTTGAATCTATGCCAATATCAAAATTAAAGTTATAAGATGTTAAATATTCAACATTCATCACCTTTATTAAGTTTTGCCATTCATCAATTATCTCTTTCCATGGTTTAACCTTTTGTGGATTATTGATAGCATCTTTTAATGCTCTCGCCATTGCTGGGTTATAACCGAAGTTTCTATTTTTTCCCTCTTTTCTTTGGAATAAAAAGAGTTCTAGTTCCTGTATAACTTCTTTTACATAATAATCCATTTTGAAAACATTAAAGGAATTTTCTTGCTCAATGTCTCCAAAACTCGCCCCGAAGTGGTAAACCATTCGGGGAGTGTCATTAATAAAAGTACATTCAGTATCGATAACACATACAATCGTGCTTCTATTAGTGGGAGTCATTATTTAGCCCCCTTGTAGTTAGCTTCAACATTAAGAGCCTTTGCTATCTCTTCAATGTCTATCTTAGTGGCTCTATCTAGTGCCGATAAATTTAAGCCTTTTTGCTCTGATATTATCTTTACCATTTCGCCTTTTGTAAGGTCGCTATAATATTTAACCTTTTCTGTTTTCTTTTTAATCAATGTCATTTTTTTCTCCTTTGTTAAATGTTGTTGATGTATCTAGTATAACAATTTGAGAATGTTTATCAATAACAATTGAGTAATGTTTCTATATAAAATACATGCAAAAAATATATATGATTTTGCTTGACATTTTCCTGGAATCGTGGTAGGAGATTGATGCAAATTAGGGGTTGACAAAAACCGAACGAACCCTTAAACTTACGTAGTAAGTTTAAGGGTAGCAAGTCAAGAATTAATTTAAAAAAACCCTTGTAATTTTAAATCAAAGAGGTATAATAGAAGTATGAAAAGCAAAAACAAACAAGAATTAATCAAGCAAATCAACGCATGGGAACGTGCAAGAAAAAATGTTAAAGTGGGTTCTAGAATGTATATGAATATATCTAGCAGAATTCATAGATTAAATCTTAAATTAAAAGGAGCAAAATAATGGCAACATTAACAGTAAGCAGTGATAATAATAATGGCGTTGTAGTCTTAAAGGGCAAGATGGCATGGATTCAAAAGAGAGCAGAAGCATATAGAAATAGAGGTTTTAATGTTCTCATAACATGGGAGCAAAAATAATGAGAACAGAGAGACAGCAAAAGAATCATGAAGCATACCTAAAACAAAGAGCAAAGATAATTAGATATCTAAATGATAACGAACATCTTGTATTCTTTTTCTTAGGTCTAACTATTCTAGCAGGTGTTATAGCTTTAGCAGTATCAGTTAGCTAACAAGCAGAAGGGGGGGTTATGAGACTCCCCTACTGCCTCTGTATTATACCCCCCCGCACGTACAACTTTTTAATTTTTTGAGTACTTGTTAAAAGACGCACACAGAGCATCGTGACGATGCATACGAAAATAGTACTTGACAACCTATCCGAAATCTGTTATAATTCTAGTATGAAAAACGAAATTGTAACTAAGATGAGTCCAGAAGGACTCGAGATTGCGAATAGCTATCTAGAATTAGGAAATATACAGGCAGTGTGCATACGCATGGGGTTAGACGAGAACACCGTGCAAGACTACCTAGGAAAAAGGGAAATCAAAGCATACATCGATCAAGTGTACCTAGATACAGGTTACAGAAATCGTTTTAAATTAGCAAACACACTTGACGATATAATAGAAAAGAAATTAGAAGAGAGCGAAGAGTCTCAAATATATACCAATAAAGATATGGCCGATCTATTGATGATGGCACATAAAATGCGCATGGATGAAATCAAAGCCATGGCAGAGCTAGAAAAAGCTAAAACTTCCAACGTGAAGAATCAAACTAATGTACAGATTAATGAACTTCCATTTGGCCAGGGAAACTATGGAAAACTTATGGAGAAGTTATTAAAATAAATGTACGCATATATGAGGAAAGAAATGAATGTATCACAATTCATGAATAATGGATTACAAGCAGATGTGATCATGACAGAAGGGGTATTTGGATGCAAGTTCTATGACGAGCAAGGAGCTGTCATAGCCACCGAGTACTACGAGGGACATAGTGAAACCTATGCAGAAAACGCTGCAGAAAACTATGTATTTGGTATAAAGACAATTGGCATACAGTAAAGAAGTAATTGAACGGTTTGAGGGAGTACTAAATAGTCCTAAGCAATTTAGCGTAGGAAGATTTAACCCCAACGACCCAGACGTAGCTACAGGAATGACAGGAGCCCCAGCATGCGGTGACGTCATGAAGCTACAGTTGAAAGTAGACGATAATAAGATCGTCGATGTAAAATTTAAAACATATGGATGTGGGTCTGCAATAGCCTCTTCCACATTGTTTGTAGATATGCTAAAAGGCAGTACTATAGAGGAAGCAAAAGCGATTAAGAATAAAGATATCGCTGAAGCACTCAATTTACCGCCAATTAAGATTCATTGCTCAGTTCTAGCAGAAGGCTCTATTAAAGCCGCTATTAAGAACTGGGAGGAAAAATGTTCACAAAAATACACGAATTTATGAAATCAGGAAGAATACAAAATGTTTGGAGAATTTTTGATTTATAATGATAGAAGTGACTAATGAAGCTTACACTAAGCTCACACAGAAAGCTATACTAGAAGATAACTTTTCTTTTAGACTTGGCGTTACTGGTGGGGGATGTGGAGGAATGGAGTACTTATTCGCTTTTAGCGAGTCTAGTTACTCAGATGATTTAGTACTAGATTGGGGGAAGATTCGTTTTCGGATCGACCCTCATTCTGCAGAGTATTTAGTGGGCATGACGATAGATTGGAAAGTTACTGGGTTGAACGAGCAATTCGTTTTTAACAACCCAAAGGAAACCTACAGATGTGGGTGTGGAGAAAGTGTTGGATTCTAAGAAAGTATTACAAGTGGCTAACCTAAGCCCCAGCGAGTCATCACTCGAAAAAATCACTAAGATTCACCCTATGCGACAAGTCGCATATATGTCTGTCGTACAGGTACTAGTGTTTTTCGGAATGCTCGGTAGTTTTTGGGGGATAGATCAAGTTGTCGGAAATATTTGACGTCATCGGACAAGTTGGAGCACCTATCGCAGCCGCCATATTTATGGGCGGTTTTATATTTTTAATCATTCGGAAAATCATGGAAGACGTCGTTGGAGACACAGAAGAAGTTCGGGGTATCTCCAAAATGCTTATCACACGAATTAAAGTAATGAATAACGATATGATAAAAATTGACATGAGCGTATCATCCGCGCTGGGACTTACACCCGACTTGGATAAAATCGCAAGAGCAGAGAACTTCGTGGAAAGTGGGAGTATTGATGCAAGACGTGATTGATGCCATACAACAGTTTGGCTTTCCTGTAGTTGCAATGGTCGGTTTGGGATATTTCGTATACTTTGTATGGACTACGATTACAGAAACCATTGATCCCGCAATTGAAGAGATGAAAATTACCATACTACAATTAATCGATCAAATAAGAATGTTGGATAACGATATGATTCGTCTCCAGAAGAAACTAGATACAGTTTTACAATTAAAAGAAAATGACCGCAAAAAATGATATAACAGGAGACACAATCAAGTCTAAACCCAGTAAGGCTTACAGTGATAACTATGATGCTATTTTTAAGAATCGCAACTTCGATGAAGATGGGTATGAACGCAGAAAAGATGAGAAGATTACGAATATAGTACTTCTTGCTTTATTTGCTTTATGCACTACAAGTATCGTCATGGATATGCAGGCAGATGAAATCAAGTTTGGTTTCAAGAGTCCTTCATTCAGTGGAGTCGGAACATCGAGTCACTACTTGACGATTGACTCACAAGAACAAACAAAAAAGGATGCACTCAAGGCAGAGATCAAAGCCCTTGCAGATGCAGCAAAACGAGAGGAAGAAAATACAACTCTCGCAAGATTTATAAAGAACTTTGAAAGTAGAATATATGCACAGTTATCTCGACAGCTAGTTGATAGTTTGTTTGGAGAGACTCCTGCAGAGGAAGGTTCATTTCAGTTATTCGATAACTTAATCACTTGGACGAGTGATGGCATTACAATAACAATGACCATATTTAATGAGGCTACTGGTGAAACAACTACTATTACTATCCCTATTGGGGACTTTGGTTTCTAGTTGTGCAACGCACAGTGGCTATATGTCACCGTGCATGACTAACCCCGATGGGGACTACAAAGACTTAACTACAATCATACGAAAAGCCGAGTGTTTCTCAGGAGCTGCTGTACTCGAAAAACCAGTCACAAAAGAAATACAAAACCTACCATTACCAGCAAGAACGCCCGTTGTTGCTATATACAAATTTGAAGACTTAACAGGACAAAGAAAATCAAGAGATGGAATCGCAGATTTCTCATCCGCTATGACACAAGCTCCAGAAGCTTATTTAATCAGAGCGTTGAAATCTAGTGGATTCTTCAAAGTAGTAGAGAGAAAAGGACTTGACCACTTAACAAAGGAGCGTCAGTTGATTCGTTCTACTCGTGAAAGATTTGATGAGAAAGACAAACAGTTACCACTTCTGTATGCTGGGATCATCATTGAAGGGGGTATTGTAGATTACAATACAAATGTATTAACCGGGGGTGCTGGAGCCCGCTATTTAGGTATAGGAACTTCTAAGCAATATCGTGAGGATAATGTGGTGGTATCAATGAGGTTGGTCTCTGTGAGTACAGGGGAAATCTTATTGGACATCCTTACTTCAAAAGCAATCCTCTCCGTGGGTGTGAGTAACGATTTCTTTCGTTTCTCTACTGACAATGACTTAGTTGAAATTGAGAGTGGAAACTCTATGAATGAACCTAAGTTCATTGCACTACAGGCAGCTATCGAAACTTCGGTAACTGAACTAGTGAAACGCGGACAGGAAAAAGGGTACTGGAAGTACTATTTGGGAGACTAAAATGAGGATATTTATAGCCTTGTTTTTATCAGTTGGTCTGTTCGCAGACAATGAAATCTATATTGACCAAACAGGAAATAATGCTAGTATTGACTTGGAACAACTTGGATCTACCAATATAATTGGTGGCGACGATGCAACTGCAGGTTCAATGACAAAAGCAATCTTGAATGGAACAACAATGGTCTTAGACATCAATCAAATAGGAAGCTCCAATAAATTTCTTACCGATGGTATAATCGGTGATAATTTTACTGGCTTCTTTGAATTTGATGGAGACTCAAACGTGTGGGACTTTAGCATGGACACAACCGGGCTAAACACAGCTGACGGCAATAATATTAACATTGACGTTACTGGCTCACTCAACATTGCAGATATAGATATCGGTGAAGATGATGCCGCAAACTATCTAGACATTGATTGGATTATTGATGGAGATAGTAATGAAGCAGAAGTAGATATAGATGTAGATTATGCAACTATATTCTGGGACATAAACGGCGACAGCAATGATATAACTTTTATCCAATCTGGATTCGGAGCTAGTTCAAGCGATGCTAAATACTTCTACCTCGATTTAGAGGGAGATAGTAATACTGCCGTTATCAAACAGCAGTCAACATTAGCAGCCGACTGGTTGAAAATTGAAAGTAATGCGAGCAATAGTAATATTTGTGTTATTCAGAATGATGGTGGGACTTCCACTTCATGCTGATATAGGAAGCATTACAGAACTACGTGGAGTAGGGCAAGTCCTTCGAGACCAACCCTACGACACGGACTTAGGATTTGACATTGAGCAAATGGATGATGTGCGTACAGCTAATGGGCGAATAGGTATCACATTCATAGACGATAGCAAAGTCCGACTTACCGAGCATAGCAAACTTATAATAGACAAAGTAATCTTTGACCCTGACCCTAACAAGTCGCAGATGTCAATGAAGTTTGCAAGTGGCACAGCTCGTTTTATTACTGGCGGTATTGGAAAGATTAATAAGAAGAATATTAAGATAGAAACGCCAACATCACAAATAGCCATTCGTGGCACAGATTTTACAGTCACAGTAGATGAACTAGGAAGAAGTCTAGTAATTCTACTCCCTGATGATATGGGACTTCCAAGTGGCGAGATTGTAGTTGCAACAGCCATGGGAGAAGTCATACTTAATAAACCATATGAATCAACAGTAACTAGTATGTGGGAGAGTATACCAACTACTCCAGTCATATTAGATCTATCTTTAGATATCATAAACAACATGCTCATAGTGAGCCCACCTAAAAAAGATGAAGAAGAAAATGCAGGACAAGTTGGAAATGATGACTCTGATGACAATATTCTTGACGTCGATTACCTCGCTTATGACGGTTTAGATATAGACTATTTAGAAGAAGACTTATCTTTTAACGAACTAGACATAGATTACCTAGATGTAAACTTTCTCGAAGACTTATTCGTAGCGTTATCCAATCAGTACAATTAGATCTCAACGGTGAGACAAGCTATAATATAGTAATAGAGCAAGATGGAAAAACTTATAACATTATTCTTAATTCTGGTGACAACTCCACTATTCGCATCCGTCAATCTTCAGGTTGATATCCCTTGGGATTACGACCAAATGGAAATAGACGGTAGACTTATAGAACGAAGTAAGTTTACTATGCGATTAGATTGGGAAAAACCAATTCACAAGTATTACGTTACAATCAATGCATTAGATGTACTTACTACTTATCATGCAGTACAACAGGGTTATGCATCAGAGGCAAATCCTTTTTTACCTGACGATCCTTCTTTAACAAGACTTGTAGCACATAAACTAATATGGAGTGAAATTGCACGTCAAGGAGGACTTTTCTGGGAAGAAGATGAGGGTTTCTTATACTTCGCAAACTTTCTAGTAACTGTAGCCGTAATAAATAATGCAATAATAATAATAGACAATGAATAAATTAATCACAATTGTACTTGCAATGGGACTTCTTATATGGAATCCCTATCCTTTTCAAATCTTAGAACTCAAAACATTCGATTACTTAATCATGAATACTGAACCAGTACAGAATGAGAATATACTGATAGTAGATATAGATGAAGAAACAGTGAGTACTTACGGAGGTTGGCCTCTACCAAGAAGTGTTTACGGAGACGCTATAACACAGACCCAGGCAGTACCAGGAATTACAGTACTAATGCCAAACAAAGACCTACGAGGTCCAATGCAAGACACATACTTTGAACGAAGACTCGAAGTAAAACCAACAGTGTTAGCCTACGCGGCATCAACACAAGTGCGTAATACAAAAGCTCCTCATGTAGGAACTGCGCAGCTAGGAGAGGATCCATTACCATGGCTATACGAGTACCCAGGAATTATACCTACAGAACCCACGCTGGAATCAAAAATAAAGGGAATCGGAGTAGTAACCGCTACACCGGAAATAGACGGGGTTACTCGTCGTATTCCCCTAGTCGTAAACGTAGGGTCAAAACTCTACCCGAGTTTCGCCTTGGAACTCTTAAGAGTCGCAGTAAACGATCCTTCGTACCAGCTAAAAACAACAAGCGAAGGCGTTTCTTGGGTTAGAATACCAAACTATCCACTTATGAACACTGATGCAAATGCTCGTATCTTTCTTAACTGGAACACAACCTTCTATAAACAATCATTACTAGAATACTTACAAGAACCGATCGATGCACCTTTTGTAATCTTCGGCACGACTGCAGAGGGAATAACAAACCCTGTGCCGACCCCTGCGGGGGCTAAATACCCACATGAAATACAAGCAAACATTTTACACAATCTTATCACAGGTACCGCACCGTCTGCTCCAGCGTGGACTCTTTCTGGCAAGCTTGCCTTCGGTTTACTTAGCCTCACCTTATTGGCTCTTACGGTTAGTAGAGTCTATATTTCTATAATAGCTTTAGTACTAGTAATAGTAGGTGCTATGTATGGTATGGGGTATGCTTATAAATCTTCCTACTTACTTAACCTTAATGGTGTCGTAGTAGTCTCGATTCTTTATTGGGGCTATCATACTTTCCTGAGTTTCCTTTCCGAGTATCGTCAGAAACTTCAAATCAAACAACAATTTGGGACGTACGTAAGTCCAGACTTAGTAAAAAAATTACAGGAAGACCCAACATTACTGAGACTCGGTGGGTCGACCGAACAACTAACTTTTCTTTTTTCTGACATCAGAGGATTTACACCGATTTCAGAAAAATATCAAAAAAATCCACAAGGACTTACGAGCCTCATTAATCGTTTCCTTGACAACCAGACTGAGATAATTCTCAAGCATGGAGGTACAATTGATAAGTATATGGGAGATTGCATCATGGCTTTCTGGGGAGCTCCGCTTCCTGACGAGAATCATATAGAGAATGCAACAAAAGCGGCTATAGAAATGAGAATAGCCTTAGAGGAACTAAATGAAACACTTCGAGAAGAGGGCCTTGATCAAATTAATACAGGCGCTGGAATCAATTCCGGGCCGTGCGTGGTGGGTAACTTTGGTAGTACTACACGCTTTGACTACAGTGTTCTGGGCGATGCTGTTAATCTGGCTGCTAGACTAGAATCAAGTTGTAAGAATTATGATGCGGATTTAATTATATCCGAACACAGTTTAGTAGATGGTTATGAGTATGAGTTTCTAGACGAGGTAACTGTAAAAGGCAAGTCGGAACCAGTTAAAATCTATACCATACGAAAATAGTACTTGACACCAGGTATAATTTTTGATATAATTTGGATAAAGATGTGGAAACTTCCACAAGCAAAAGGGGAATAACATGCAGGAAATTGAGCAGGTAGCTGCGGAATTAGCAAAACACGAAGCTATTTGTGCTGAACGCTGGAAGACGGTATTTAATAATTTAGAGAATATGGAGAAAGGAGCTGATAATAGATTTAATGGAATTGACGATCAAGTCTCAAGAATAGAAACTATATTATTAGGATGCGCAGGGTTTTTACTCATGTCATTAATTGGCATCGTAGCAAGTATGTTTACAATTATGTAGGAGAAAATCATGGAAATGGATTACAAGAAAAAAGATATAACAAAAGCACCTAAGATGAAAAAGGTTGTTAAGAGAGAAGTACCAGAAGGATGGGAACTTTATGAAAAAAGAGGTATGTGGCATTTAAAAGGTACTAGCCTTGAAATATTTAAAACTAAGGAGTTAGCACTAGAATGGGTAAACAAATAAAAGACGCACTACAAGATGCAGTGGAGAAAGAAAATGACTCTCCAGAACTTTCAGCAAGGGTAAAGAAACTTTTAGCAAGAAAGAAGAACCTAAGAAGAAAATCACATAACCCAAAGCGTATAAGACGTGATAAGTAAAGAACAACTAGCAAACGAATATACTTGGGTTCATGAGAACACTACTACAATGAGTGGTAGAACAACTATAAAGAACAAAGAAAAAATACATGAGGTGATTAAAAAAGTAAATCCTTACAATGTATTAGACTACGGATGTGGTAAAGGTTGGCAGTATACAAGACAAGAAGTCCACAAAGAGTGGGGTATACCAATGCCAAAGCTTTATGACCCGTATATGAAGGAGTATGCAAAGTTACCGGGAGTTAGTTCAAAGTATTTTGATTTAGTACTCTGTGTAGATGTTATGGAACATATACTACCAGATGAAGTAGATTCAATACTACATGAAGTTTTCTTTTTAGGAAATTTCTGTTACTTTCATATAGATACTAAACCAGCAATCAAAACGTTTAGTGATGGTACTAATTTTCACGTTAGTATACATTCACAAGATTGGTGGATAAATAAACTAAATGAGTATGGAACGAATTACCACGCAGACTTCGACTAAAAAGACACACGAAGAACGACTAAAGATATGTCAAAAATGTCCAAACTATAGTAAGTTTTGGAAGACTTGTAAGATATGTCATTGTTTTATGCCCCTCAAAACTAAATTAAGATGGGCTGAGTGTCCAGACGAGCCACCTCGTTGGACTTAGGAGAGAGAGATGCCCAAAGGCAAAGGAACTTACGGCTCTAAAAGAGGCCGACCAAAGAAGAAAGGCGGAAAGAAGAAAAAGTCAATGGGAGGCTTAACAGCTGCCCAAAAGAAACTACCTAAGAAACTACAACAAGCGATCTTAAAAAGAAAGCGCAAGAAGTAACCTGAGGAGGTGATCAAAGTTTAGGACTGGATGACCTTATACTAAGCTAAAGAGCATGATATTATATCATGACACGGAAAAATATCGAGGGGTCTCCAGTCCGCCCTTAACTAAAATTATGCAGAAAACACCATACGAAATATCAAGAACATACTACTACGATAATGCAGTCCCAAGGGATAGGGAAGTGCCTGTATACTATGGTCAGATATTTTCTAGAAAAGGCAACACTAGATTCTTCAAGAAAGATACTTGGGAAAGACTAGAGAACGAAGGCAGAGATAACTTTGGAGTTATCGGATTACAACCCTTCTGTATCTGGGCAGATGCACACACAATTAGCGTTCAAGATGAAGTAATTACGATCACTCGAGACGCAACTAATAGTGTACGAAAATTCCAATATGGATTAGATAAGTTTAATACTATCTGCGTTAAAAATTTAGAAGAAGCAAGAAAGTTAGAAAATAATAATGCTAACTTTGGAGGTTTATATTGTGTAGATTTTAGCACTAAAAACCTTTATAGATATACTGTAAAAATAGAAAATAAAACTAGACTCGAGAGGATCTTGAATACTTATGTAACTGGACTACCGTGGTTTTACAGCCATGGCGGTAAGGTAAATAAGCAATCAATTTGGCGTGGTAAATTAAACACGTTAAATGATAACCCTGGTGGCCAAGGCTACTAGGACGCGTATACATCGCAAGGAGTACTTTTTAGTACGATAGGAGATAAGTATGTTAGGATTCTTTGAATGGTTAACAGCTTGGATAGCAGTATTACCGACAGTGGTAATGATCTGTTCTCTAATAGCAGCTTTGACTCCAACCCCTATAGATGACGGTTGGATGAAGAAAGTCTACATGTTAGTAGACTGGTTTGCCTTAAATGTTGGTAAAGCTAAAGACAAATAACATTTCGGGGGTATAGTGGGCTGAAATGCCCACTATGCATTGAGGAGATTCAATGGCAAGAAAAAGAAAGAAGGCCGCTAAGAAGCGTCCAGTACCTACAAACCCTACTCTTTATGCTAGAGTAAAAGCACAAGCAAAGAGAAAGTTTAAGGTATACCCATCAGCGTATGCTAATGGATGGCTAGTAAAAACTTACAAAGCCAAAGGCGGAAGGTATCGTATGGGTACTGGACGTAAAAGAAGGAAGTAATGGCAAAACCTAAAGGTGGATTAACTAAATGGTTCAAAGAAGGATGGGTAGACATCTCTCGTAAGAGAAAAGGTGGCGGACATCCTCCGTGTGGAAGAAAATCTGCACGAAGCAAGGGAGGCTATCCCAAATGCGTACCAGCTAGTAAAGCCCGTAGAATGACTTCGGCGCAGAAACGATCTGCAGTAACACGCAAGAGGAGAGCAGGTAATCCTGGCGGCAAGCCAAGGAATGTATCTACTTTTGTAAAACGAAAAAGAAGAACAACTAAGAGAAGGAGAAAGTAAGATGACCAATCGTGCACTTGACCAGAAGTTTGAAATGACGCAAAGGTTGGCACAGATTGAGATATCAGTAGCAGCTCTTATAATAAAGAGACGCAGAACACTTTCCAATCTAATAAAACTGAAAAACTACGCTACTATGAAGGAGTGTGATTTTCGAGATAAGCAATTGAAAAAGCTTATAGGAGACAAAAATGGCTAGAACAGGATCATTTTTAAGCGGACCTACTGGTGTACACAACACTCAAAAGATTCGTAAACATAAATTAAAGAGAGGTGTCACTAGAGACATGAACTCAGCTGCAGGTGCTACTGTAAACAGTAAAAACCCTAACAGTATGGAAGCTCTCAGATATGCCGCAGGAGCTAAAGCAGTTGGACCAAGATTTGGTAAGACTACTAAGCCTAAGCGAGCAAAATTTAGTAAGAAAGGAGCAGGTAAGATACTTCGTAAAAGGAGATAATCATGCCACGTAAGCGCGACCCTAGACTAAAAAGAGCAGGTGTAAGTGGATTCAATAAGCCCAAACGAACACCTGGCCATCGTACTAAGTCACACATTGTAGTGGCAAAAGTAGGAAACAAGATTAAAACTATACGTTTTGGACAGAAAGGAGCTAAGACAGCAGGGAAACCTAAAGCTGGAGAGTCTCGTAGAATGAAGATGAAACGTAAAAGTTTTAAAGCTAGACATAGAAAGAATATTGCCCGAGGCAAGATGTCAGCAGCTTATTGGGCAAATAAAGTTAAATGGTAAAAAGGAGATAATATGGGAATTCCCAAAATTGATGGCAGAAAAGTATGGTTAGATGAAGGTCAAATCCATGCTAATAACTTTTTAAGTAAAATGATGGAGATGCAAGATAAGCGTACTCTTTCCAAAGCCGAGAAAAACTTAAAACAAGTGTCAGCCTCCTTTTTATACCTTTACAATAAGTGTCAAGAAGCAGGACTTTTTGATAACGAAGACGAACTATTTGAATTTTTTAACGAGACTATACATTGATAACATTAAGCAGAAAAGATATACTTAGTACTAACCTAATGGAGTTTGATGAGAATAAATTTATCAAACTACCTATAGGTGATTACATGGAGTTATTAGGTGTAAGTCCAAATTCTTCCCAGACAGCGTTAATCAACGCTATCAACAATCCCAAATACCGTTTTGTCTGTGCTGCGATCTCTCGTAGACAAGGCAAGACATATATAGCAAATATAATCGGTCAATTAATCACTTTAGTACCAGGTTCTAATGTATTATTAATGTCACCGAACTATTCATTGTCTCAAATCTCTTTTGATTTACAAAGACAATTGATTAAACATTTTGATTTAGAGGTTACTAGAGATAATGCAAAAGATAAAGTTATTGAACTATCGAATGGTTCTACAATCCGTATGGGTTCTGTTAACCAAGTGGATTCAGTTGTGGGTAGATCTTATGATCTCATCATATTCGACGAAGCAGCCCTTGTTGACGGCAAGGATGCTTTCAATGTTGCGCTCAGGCCCACACTAGATAAAGCAAACTCCAAAGCAATCTTTATATCTACACCTAGGGGTAGAAATAACTGGTTTGCAGAGTTTTGGCACAGAGGATTTAGTGATGAATTTCCAGAATGGGCATCAGTTAGGGCAACTTACCACGAAAATCCAAGATTATCTGACTCTGATATAGCAGAAGCTAAGAAAACTATGTCAGAAAACGAGTTTAACCAAGAATATTTGGCTGACTTCAATGTATTTGAAGGACAAGTATGGAATTTTAATCATGAAACACAGATTTCGGACTTAGCAGAGCTAGAAACTGGACGTATGGATATATTCGCAGGAATGGACGTAGGGTATAAAGACCCCACAGCTTTCTGTGTTATTGCATATGACTGGGATGCTGAAAAATTTTACTTAGTAGATGAGTATCTTAACAGTGAAAGGACTACAGAGCAGCATGCTATTGAAATACAGAAGCTTATTAACAAGTGGGACATAGATTATATTTATATTGATTCCGCAGCCCAACAAACAAGATTCGATTTTGCACAAAACTATGATATTACTACTATCAATGCCAAAAAGTCAGTACTAGATGGTATAGGATGTGTAGCTACTATAGTAGACAACGATCAACTTTTCGTTCATCAGTCGTGTAAAGAATCTCTACTGTGTTTAGATCAGTATCAATGGGATCCAAACCCTAACTTATTAAAAGAAAAACCTAAACACAACTATGCATCTCACATGGCCGATGCGATACGATACGCGATGTATTCGTTTGAGACAAGTGCCACTACATTCTAATTATACCTATCAAAAATAGTTCTTGACATGAGTTTAAATTTACGATATAATTCTATTATACGAGTAGGTTTATGACTTTAAAGAGAGATTTAGTTAAATATGTTCGTGACAAGGCGAAGTCTAAATATAAAAAAGGAACGGAGTGTCACATTTGCGGAAGTACAGAGAATCTGGACTTTCATCATTTCAACGGATTAACCGAGTTATTAGAATGGTGGATGAAAAAGGAAAAGGTCATCATAGAAACCGAGGAAGAGATATTAGCACTTCGTGAAGATTTCATAAAAGAAAACTATAACGAAGTTTATAACCAAGCTGTTACTTTATGTCATATGCATCACATGAGATTGCATACAATATACGGAAAACGACCCAAACTACAAACAGCGAAAAAACAAGAAAAATGGGTGGAGATACAGAGAGACAAATATGGCATGGTATGATAGATTTATAGGCAGAAACGACGAGGAGAAACTAAATCCTTCGCAGTATGTTATATCTCGCGACCAAGGAATGACCATTGATAGTCGTGAAAATCCTACTAATTACAGACAAGCATACGAAACATTAGAAGTAGTAAACAGGTCAGTCAACATGATAGTGGACGATGCAGCTGAAGTACCTTTTGATGTTGGAGAAAAAATACAGGGCATAAGTCCTATAAAGAAAGAAATAAGAAGAACTAGAGTAGACTTGTTATTAAACAAAGAACCTAATCCATTTCAAGACGTAAGCAGCTTTAAAAGAAATCTTTTGATAGACTTAATTATTGATGGTAATATCTTTGTATATTATGATGGTAGACATCTTTACCATCTTCCAGCACAGCATGTAACTATTTATAGTGATGACAGTACTTATGTAGAAAAGTATGTTTATGATAACACTATAGAGTACTCGCCTAGTGAGATAATTCATATTAAAGAAAACAGTTTTAATTCCATTTATAGAGGAGTACCGAGGCTCAAACCAGCTTTTAGAACTATGCAGTTACTAACAAGCATGAGAAAGTTTCAGGATAACTTCTTTAAAAATGGCGCAGTACCAGGATTGGTACTAAAATCACCAAATACTCTTTCTGAAAAAATTAAAGAAAGAATGTTACAGGCTTGGGTTGCTAGATACAATCCACAGTCAGGTGGAAGGAGACCATTGTTCTTAGACGGTGGTTTAGAAGTGGAAAACTTAACAGAAGTTAGTTTTAAAGATTTAGATTTTCAAGAAGGCATTAGCAATAATGAAAAGATAATCTTAAAAGCGTTAGGTGTACCACCAATCTTAATGGATAGCGGTAATAATGCTAACTTAAGACCAAACCACAGATTATATTACTTAGAAACCATACTTCCAATTACTAATAAAATTAAGTGTGCTTTCGAGAGATATTTCGGTTTCAAACTAGATGAAAATATTGCAGGTATTCCTGCTTTACAACCAGAGTTGAGAGACCAAGCAAGTTACTTTGCTACTCTTGTTAATTCTGGTATAATGACACCGAATGAAGCAAGGGAGGCATTAAGACTTGAAGAAATCACAGGATTTGATCAACCAAGAGTTCCTGCAAATATCGCAGGTTCAGCCTCAAATCCAGAAGAAGGTGGCAGACCGCAAGAGACCCCACCAAGCGAGGAAGAATAATTATGACAAAAGACATGATGGTAAAGGCTTTATCCGATTTCATAGCCAGCAAAGGCGTTGAAAAAATGGATTTAGTAACATATAAAAGCTTCGGCAACGATGTACCAGTAAAAGACTTTATGCTTAGACGAGCATTTGGATCTTGGAATAGAGTATGTGCAGTTGTCAAGAAACGATATCCTGTCCAAGTAGTAGTAAAAGAAGCACCGAAAAAGGTAACACCTAAGAAAGTAGCTCCTAAGAAAGTAACTACTAAAAAGGAAGTTAAAGATGTCAAAAAGTAACGAAAAGATATATCAATGGACTAGCACTTTTAAATCATTAGGTGAAACTGATGATGGTGGAATTAATATTAAAGGTTCTGCAAGTACAAATGGACTAGATAGAGCTGGTGATATTATCGAAAGCGAAGCGTGGATGAAAGGTGGATTGGAAAACTTTAAAGGTAATCCAATTATTCTTTTTAACCATGACTATAATAAACCAATTGGTAGAGCCACTGGTTTAGAAGTGACCGATAAAGGCTTAGAAATATCTGCAAAGATATCAAAAGCAGCAGGTGATATAACCCAATTAGTTAAAGATGGTGTTCTCGGAGCATTTTCAGTAGGATTCAGATGTAAAGACTCTGAGTATATGACTGATACCGATGGGTACAAAATAAAAGACGCGGAACTATTTGAAGTGTCTGTAGTGTCAGTGCCTTGCAACCAAGGGGCAACCTTTGGATTAGCAAAGTCATTTGATAGTATGGAACAGTACAGAGAGTACCAAAAACAAATTTTACAGGCTAACTCAACCGCAGCAGCAGACGCTGTTAAAATTGAGCAGCCAAGCGAGGAGAAATCCTCATCAACGGAGACTGATATGTCAGAAGAAAGAAAATCTCCTGAAACTTCAATCGACCTTGAAGCATTTGCAAAAAAAGTAGCAGAAGATACTGCGACTAAGATTGCAATGAAGCAAGCCGAAGCGAAGGCAGCAGAAGTAAAAGCAAATGAAGAAGCGGCTGAAAAGCAAGCATCTGAAGAAGCTACACAAAAAGCTGCTCAAGAAGCGAAGGAAATGGAAACAAAAACTATAGTGGAAGCTGGTTTGACAGGAGCTGAAAAGCTAATGAACGATCTAGAAGCTAGAGTTAACGAAAAAAATGAAGACTTGAAAACAGTAGTCGACAGCCTAGAAAAACAACTAGCAGAAAAATCAGAGGAAATCATGAGCATTCGTGAGTCCAAAAGAACTTTTGCTAAAGGTAACGGCGGCGACTGGAAGAAAGACTTTGAAAACGACATCATTGATGCAAAATTTGCTGGTTTAGCTACTGGTAAAGGATGGAACAATGATTATGCACAAGGTGTGATGAAAGCAGTGAACGCTCACTCAGGTACTGAAGTATCATCAGCAGACTTTGAACAAATCGTTTCAACAAACATAGAAAGAGATATTCAAAATGAATTAGTCTTAGCACCTCTATTTAGAGAAATCGCTATGACTTCTGCTAACATGATTATCCCAATCTTACCAGACGCTGGTTATGCTGAATTTGCTTCAGCTCAAACAGCATCAGGTTCATCACCACACGGTAACTTAGACCCAAGAGGCAACGCCCTAGGATCACCGTATACTGGTGTTAATTTGACTGAAAGAACTTTAAACACAGTCAAGCTTATTTCACAATCATACTTAGGTAATGAAACTGAAGAAGATGCAATCTTACCGATTCTTCCTTTAATTAGAGAGTCTATGGTTAGATCACATGCAAGAAGTATCGAAAATGCTATCTTAGCTGGTAACAGCTCAACAGACGGTGTTTATGGTTCAGGCGCATTTGAAGGTCTACTTACAGCATCCGCTGGAGATTCAGACTTCACTCAGCCTACAGGAACATTTGCAGCAAGTGATGTTGTAGAAGCTTCAGACTTACTTGGAATGAGAAAGAACATGGGCAAATATGGAATCAATCCTTCAGAAGTTGTATATATCGTATCGCAAGATGTGTATTATAACTTACTAGAAGATGCTGAATTCCAAGACGCTAACCTAGTTGGCGACATGGCTACTAAGCTAAATGGTGAAATTGGACAAGTATTTGGATCAAGAGTAATCATGTGTGATGAATTTGCTACTAAAGCAGCTGGCAAATTTGGTGCTATAGCAGTATACCCAAGAAACTATGTAATGCCTAGATTAAGAGGTGTTACAATTGAATCAGACTACGAAGTAGCTAATCAAAGAAGAGTCCTAGTGGCTTCTCAGAGATTAGGATTCACTGACTTAATTGACGGTGCAACTTCTAAGTGGGGATTAAAATACAAAGCTAGTTAATAGCTAATTACGGTTTTGGTGGGTTACCTATAACCCACCCTTTTTAACTATGGCAGACTTAATAACAGTAGCAGAATATAAAGACGCAGAAGGCCTTCGAGGGGAGAAGGATGATGATCGTCTTGCAGTTATAGTACCTCAGGTATCTGATTTAGTTAAAAAGTATTGTGGAATATCATTTGTAGATTATTTTAGTTCAGACAAAGTAGAAGTTTTTAATATTGACGACAACTTTACTAGTACTATAATCATGAGTGAAAGTCCATTGGTTAGTATTACTAAAGTAGAAGAAAGAACTTCTTACTCAGAAGCGTATCAAGAATTGACGACAGGTAAATACCAGTACTATGCAGATGTTGATACGGATGCAGTTGTAAGAACAAATGAGCAAGGACAATATGTAAATTGGGCACGAGGCTTAGGGTCAGTGAAAATTACATATAAAGCTGGATATAGCACTTGCCCTAGAGATTTACAACTAGCACTCTTTGACTTAGTAAATTACTATATGAAAGACGAACACAAAGAAAGAAGATCATTAGGTGGCGCACAAGTACAGAATCAAGGAACTTCAGGTATAAGAACTTCCTCAGATTTTCCAGACCATATAAAAAGAGTGTTGGATTTGTACAGAGTGGTTATTTAATGATTCAATTAGTAAAAGACGAAATTACTAAGGCTATTAGAGCAGCAGACAGAGACGCGATAAACCAAGGCTATAGACACGAATTTACAATAAACTTAAATGATGTAGAAAAGAATGTCAAAGAAGTTTGTAGAAGAGTGCTAAAAGATAATGGTTTAACAGTACCTGATAAAGATTTAGCCCGTATAATAACAGGGCATGTAAGAAGAGGGTTTACAGGTGCACAGCATCAAAAAGAATACAGCGGCTTAGCAGGTGGCAAAATAGCTAGAAAATTAAGTTATCAGAGTAGTAGTAATACTTTACAGATTAACTTTCCTATGGAGGGGTATGGTAATAAACACACTCTAACATCAGGAGCAAAAAGTACATTTACTACTAACCAAGCGGCAATGGGGGCTATGCAAGGAACTGTTGTAAATAACGTTAGAAAAGATATAAATGAGTTAATAGGAAGTGGGTTAAGTGGTTCACAAATGCAAGAGGGCTATAAAGCAGACAAGAAAAAAGGTAGACAAGGAATTAGGTTAAGTGCTTTACACGGAACAAAAAGTAATAGAACAACAGTAGCAGCTTTTGGTGGTGCAGAAAAGATGAAGGAAAATGCGTCTGAAAGACACAGCGCTATAGAAGAAGGAAAGTTTACACAAGCCATAAATGCAGGACACAACATAAATAACCTATATGACAGAGTTTACGAAGAGTATAGTAAAGCATTTTTAACAGAAGTAGGATTAGAACAATATCTTAATATGTCAGTAGAAGATATGAGAAAAAATCTTAAGGTTCAAATAACTTTTGACCCTGCTAATAAAAATGCTACAATGAAGGATTATGATAGTAAAGAACTTCAAAAGTTTATAAATAATTATGAAAGTTCAGTGATTAAAAGTTTATCTAATCAGCTTACAGATGAAGAGATGGAAACTTCTAGAAGCCCTAAACAACATTTAACAGCAGCAGCAGGAAAAATAGTAATAGAAAAACTTTTAGGATTTCCACATAAGATACATCCTGACATGAGACTTAAAGTTAATAAAAAAATGCTAAGTGATGCGAGAACAGTCAAAAGCAACCAAAGAGACAAAATTAGAGCTAAAAAAGGTAAAGTAACAAAAAAACAACAAAGAAGAAAAAATGTTAAAAAAACCTCGGGATATGGCAGAGGTATGGGACATGTTGAAAAGAAAGCAGGGACAAATCCAATGGCTTTAAAAGCACTGCTTAATGAAATGTTACCCGTACAAGTTGCAATGAATATGCACTCACCTGCACTTAATTATAGAACAGGTAGATTTGCAAATTCGGTAAGAGTAGATAATATAACACAAGGGCCGAGAGGTGGTAATACAATGATAGAAACTAGTTACCGAAATGACCCGTATGAAACATTTGCAAGAGGGGGAAAAATGTATACTGCGCAAAGAGACCCTGAAAGATTAATAAAAACGTCAGTAAGACAAGTAGCCACAGGAATGTTAGGTGGTAGATTTGGAGTAAGAGTACTATAATGGAAGCGTCACTAGCAAGGAAACATACCACGCGTAGACGAGCCATAGTAGAAGCTTTAGCAACAGAGCTAGAGCAAATTAATGGAACTCCACCTTTTAGAACAGCAGTCTCAAATGTAGAAAGAAGACTAAAGTTTTGGGATGAAGTAAACGAATTTCCTACCATCCATATTGGAGCAGGTACAGAAACTCGTGAATATGACGGCGGTGGATTTAGATTTAGATTTTTAAGAATAACGATTCGATGTTACGTTTCAGATGACAATGATGTTATCGAAGCACTTGAAGAGTTGTTAGAAGATGTTGAAACAATACTAGAGGATAAAGATCCCTTAACGTATTACGATTCGACAGGAGCATCTCAGTCTACAGTACAGACAACAATCGGTACAGTAGATACAGATGAAGGAGTATTGGAACCTCTTGGTGTAGGAGAAATCACCATTGAGATTCGGTACTAAATAGGAGAAAATAATGGCATTTTTCTTTAGTAGAGATACCAAAGTATTTATGACGCATAGCCTAGACGGAACGAGCGCTAAAGAGGCTCTATATGAGATCCCTGTATTAGACGGTTTTAGTTTTAGTCAAGGAACAAACACTTCAGAGATTACTCTGAATGAAGCGGCATCATCAACTGGGTACTCTAAAAGAGGTAGAGCGATGTTTACTGATTCTTTTGCACCAGCAGAATGGTCATTTTCAACGTATATGCGACCTACAGTGTCTGCTTCAGGAGCTCCGTCCGTTATAACAAGCGGCGTGAGTAACAAGCAACACGCAGGTAGTGCGAAAAAGTTTGCAGTAGAAGGGCCTTTATGGTCTGCGATGTCTGCGAGTAATTATGATGACGGTACAGGATCCGATTCTACAGGAACTATGACTGATTATGAGCCAAATGTTTTTAACTTTGAAAACTCAAATCAGGTAACTCTTGGAGTATTTGATTTGTTTTTTGTACTTGGAGCATCAAAAGATAGTACACCTGGAACATATTCAACTGGTTCAGGCATAACTATATATAAAGTATCTGATTGTTCAATTGGTTCAGCTTCCATAGACTTTGATATTGAAGGATTAGCACAAATTGCTTGGTCTGGAAATGGTAAACAAGTAGAAGAAGTGGCAACTTTAGTTACAGATGCAGGTGGTGAAACAACACTTGGATTAGTAGATGAAGGTATAAGTTCAACAAGTAACTTTATAAGACAAAAGTTAACAGACTTAGCTATGACTTTTGATGTATCAGAATCAACAGGTACATTAGGAGCATTAGATGTTGACAGCGGGTCTGACTATAACTATGGTGTTACATTAACAGGTGGTAATATTACAATTGAAAATAATCTTACTTATCTAACTCCAGAAACACTAGGTACAGTCAACCTTCCATTAGGACATGTAATGGGAACAAGATCAGTTTCAGGTAACTTTACTTGTTATCTAAACGACACAGCAAATGGGTCATTAGACTTATTTGAAAGACTACAAGAGTCTAGAGGCGTAATTACTAACGCATTTGATTTAACATTCTCTATCGGAGGGTCTGCAAACAGCCCACGATGTAATGTTGAAGTACCAAAAGCACATTTAGAATTACCAGCTCATAGTTTTGAAGATGTAGTATCAGTAGACGTAGCCTTCCACGGCTTAGCAACTGATTTATCTTCAGCAACTAAGACACAAGCTGCAAACGAAGTAAAACTTACTTACCACGCTAGCTAAAACAAACCCGAGAGGGCTTCGGCCCTCTCACTTTATTAGGAATAAAAATGACGGAAGAAAAAAGTAAACAACCAGTATCGCTTAAGAGTTTATTAACTCCAAGCAAAACAGTTGAGATAGATTACCCAGGATATACAGGTTTCGCAGTATCTCTTTGCTACTTAAGTAGAGAAGAACTTGTCAAACTAAGAAATAAGTGTTTAAAGCAAAAGTTTAATAAAAAGACTAGAGCCTTTGAAGATACGCTAGATGAAGATCTGTTTATGGTAGAATACGTCTCAGCGATAATAAAAGGTTGGAATGGATTAAAATACAAGTACCTAGAAGAGTTTCTATTGGTGGATGTATCTCAACTAAATCTAGATGATGAACTTGAATACACACAAGATAACGCTGAATTATTAATGAGAAATTCAGGTGATTTTGACCAATGGGTAACTGATACTGTAGGAGATCTGGAAAATTTTACGCAGAGCAAGTAGAACAAATACTTGCACTAATTAAGAGAACTTTCGTAGACCAGGGCATAGATGTTGATAAATATCTTGCTGTCTGCGAACAGTTAAATCAAGAACCAGACCCTAAAAAAATGCCTCCAGAGATGAGCTCTTATCCTTTAGAAGTTCAAGAGGCGTTTTTCCTACATAGAATGTTATCGGATAAGTGGGACGGAATGAGTGGTTATTATCAAGGCAAAGATATGACTGCACTTAGTACATATATAAAAGTGTATGAAATTTCAAATCCACCCCAAACTTTATATTTTTTAAAGCATATAGAACATGAACATGCAAATATGTTAAATGACAAAGTGAAAAAACAACACGAGGCTGAAAGAAGAAAGGCAAAAAGTAGGAAATAATGACAAAAAAGAAAAAAGGCGCAATTATAAGTTTTGAGGTTACTGATGACGGTACTCTTAAACAGGTAGGAAGACGAGCAAAAACAGCCAGTAAAGATATAGCTGGTGTAGGTAAATCTGCGGGCGATACTCGTAGAAATTTACAATCTATGTCAGGACGTACAGAATCTGCGTCAAAATCTTTTTCACGTTTACAACAAGGTACTGGTGGCCTTGTACAATCATATGCGATTCTTGCATCAACAGTCTTTGCTGTTACAGCAGCTTTCAGAGCGTTAGAAAATGCACAAAATATTCAACAACAAATCAAAGGTTTTGAAACACTTACAAAAGTTACTGGTACATCCTTACTTACTATAACAAACAGAGTTAGAGAAGCAACTAATGGATTACTTGATTTTCAAACAGCAGCACAACAAACAGCTATAGCAACAGCAGCAGGTTTTAGTGCAGATCAAATTGAAGGACTAGCAGAAGGAGCAAAACGAGCTTCAGTTGCATTAGGTCGAGATATGACAGACTCATTCAACAGATTGATTCGTGGTGTGACAAAAGCCGAACCCGAACTACTAGATGAATTAGGTATCATTTTAAGACTAGATATCGCAACAAGAAACTATGCAGCAAGTATAGGCGCAAGTGCAGACAAACTTACCATTGCTCAAAGAAGGGCAGCTGTGTACAACGAAGTTAACAAACAGCTAGAAGGCAACTTTGGAGCCATTGGAGACGATGCTAATAATTTAACCAATCAAATCACCGCATTCACAACATCTTTAGGAGATATTGGAATAGCAATTTCAGGGACAATTCTTCCCGCAATCAACACTTTTATATCTTTCTTAGATAGAAATAAACCAATACTATTTGGAGTTTTAGGTATCTTTGCTTTAAGATTAACAAATGATATTATGCCTGGACTAAAAGGAGTAGGTGTTGCAACAGAAAACTGGGTTAATAATTCAAAATCAAGAATCACAGAATTAAATACACAATTAGACGGTAATAGTAAAAAATATAAAAAATTAGGAATCGAACAGAATAAAACTACATCAACAGTTTCAAAAGCTTTTAAACAATCTTTAAAGAAAAGAGGAATGGCTGAAAAAGAGTTTTTTGAAAAATCTGCTGCTAACCAAAAAAGGTCAATATCAGCACACATTAACGCATTAAAAAAACAAGAAAAAGCTACTGGTGTAAGTACGAAAAGACAAGTTGCAATTCAAGAGGCCGCTTACAAAAAAATTGTTGCAATGTCTAACGTTACAGGAAAAAAAGTAGGTCTAGGATTATCTTCAGGACTTTTACAAGCAGAAAAAGGTTTAATTAGAATTAAATTAATAGGACAAAATGCAATGGCTAAGTTAGCTCAAGGAGCTGCTAAAGCAGGGCCTGCATTTGCAGCTTTAGGTGGAATAATAAATTCCGCATTTAGTGTATTTATGTTCTTGTCAATTGCTACTATGTTTTACGATATGATTCCTGGCGTAGCAAAAGCAAAAGAAGCCGTACAAGACTTAAAAGACAAACTAGAAGATTCTGAGTCAGCAGCAGGGGAATTAAACAACGCTATCGTAGGATTTAATGTAGAAAAATTAAAATCCATAGGAGATTCTATTAGAGAAGGGGTAGAACCTATGATGGAAATGGCAAAAGCAGTTGACCATTTAGCCAATATTCTAAAAACCGCAGATATAAAAGAAATGGGTACTAAGCTAGTAGAAACCGTAGAGTCAAGTATAGTAGATGGGGGAAAGAAAACACAAAAAGCTTCAGTACCTTTGGCAGTTATGGAAATGATTAGAGCTTCTCAAATGGGCATAGCTGCAGGTGGCGGAGACGAAGTACAGGCCGCATTACTAGCATTTATGCAGACTGCCAGTTTGAAGACAGACAAACAAGGTGATATGACTGGGTATCTTACTAAAGAGTTTATTGAAGGTATGACAAACAACATAATGAAGGAACTTACTTCTATGGGGTCTGTGGACAAAGATACTACACAGTATTCCCAAAGTTTAGATAATATAAGAGAACATTTTAGAATGTTAAAAATAGATTCAAGAGACTTTTTTGACGTAACCGAGGAAGGAGGCAAAACAGTAGTAAATGCTACTGACCAGTTTGATTCTTTCTTTGAGTCTGTTGATGAAGGAACAGCAGCGGCAAAAAATGCTATTGTTTCTTTGTCAGATATGTCAGAACCTTTAGACAACCTAATGGAAGCTATAAAATTAAGTATGCCAAAACCTACTGCTTTTGCAACAATGTCAGCAAATTTATCACAAGTATTTAATCAGTATGATGCAGCACAGAAAAGCATAGCAGAAGGCAAGAAAAATGGTGCAGACCTCGAGAAGTTAATCTCAAAACAGTTAACACAAGAAGAACGAGATTTAGCAAAAGAAAAAGGATTTAATTTAACAATAGATACCGCAGCTATCTTTAAGATGATGCATAAATTAAATATATCAAAAAAACAAGCAGAACTACTATTAACCGAAAGAAACCTTCTAGTAGATATTAACGACGAGTTAAATAGAGCTGTTCTAATGCAAAAAGCAAGAAAAAATTTACAAAATGCAGAATTACTACTTATAAATCAGCTAGGTGATAGACATAGTAAAAGACTTGCAATGAATGTAAAATTCAACGCACTACAAGCCGAGCATTTACTTTTGCAAGGAAAAATTTTAGAAAGAACTGTAGAAACAAATGGCAAGAACCAAGCAGGACAAGTTGTACATGATTTAACAACTCAAGAACTTATAACTCAGAAAGAAGTAATGGACGCACAACTAGAAGTTCTTGGAAATCAATTAGATAGATTTCATGAAATTAGAAAAGCTACAATTGAAACTTTTGATGCTGCAGGAGGAGATGCTCTTCAATCAATACTTGACGGTGGAAGTGGTGGAGATGCTCTTAGAGGAATGGCCGAAAAGTTGAAAAAAGTTGCAACAGGTTCTATGTCAGATATGATTATGAATCCTATAACTGGAGGATTTAAAAAAATGCTAGGTATGGGACCAGATAGTATAAAACTAACTCCAGAAGCAGAAGCTATACAAAAAGTACATACTGACCACGTTACCCAACTATCAAAAGTACTAACATCACACTCAAACGCTTTTGGTCATTCTATGGATATATCTACTGGTGGAACTGATGAAGAAGGCAATCTAATTAGTTTGTTTAAGGGAAAATTACTAAGTAAAGATGGATATGGTGGTATTAGCAGTGGAACAGGCGGATCAGATGACACATTAGATGCTCTTAAAGATGGCGGTTTCAAGACCATGTTTCAAGATATGTTTGGTGGGCTTTTTGACAGTATAGGAGGAATGTTCTCAGGACTCTTCGGCGGAAAGGGCGGAGGCCTTCTGTCTACACTAGGAGGCTTCTTTGGATTAGAAAGAGGTGGAGTTATTGGTTTAGCAAAAGGTGGTATAGCTAGATATGCGAAAGGTGGAATAGCAAAACAACCAACATATCTTGTAGGAGAAGGAAAACAAAATGAAGCAGTAGTACCATTGCCTGATAATAAAAGCATCCCTGTAGACTTAGGAAGAGGAGCAAACTCCACAAATAATACAAATATTAGTGTAAACGTATCAGATGGCGGTGTATCTACAAAAATGGAAGCTGACGGAGCTAAAGAAATGGCAAGCGCAATTAATATGGCAGTACTAGCCGAAATAGAAAAACAACAAAGACCAGGCGGATTACTAGGAGCATAATATGGCAATAGGATTTAATGTAGGAGGCACACTTGGAGTAGTCGCACCAGATAAAGGATTTACAAGAAGTAATAAACCTGTAGTATTTGTACAAAAATTTGGTGATGGGTATGAGCAACGTATAGCAAATGGTATAAATAACTTAGAACAACAATTTAGTCTTAACTTTGCAACTAGACCAAAAGATGAGATAGATGATATAATTGCTTTTTTTGAATCTAAAAAAGGAGTAACTGCATTTGATTATATCTTCTCAGATACAAATGCGGGAAGCAATGAAGAAACAGTAAAAGTAGTTTGCGAGGATTGGAGTCAAACCTGGGACTATGATGATTATTACAGCTTAACGGCTACATTTAGGAGAATATACGAAGCATAATGTCAAATATAGTAGAAGATGTACAAAAGCTAGACCCTGCCTCAGAACTAATACATTTATTTGAAATAGAAGTATCTAAGGGAGTGTTTGCTTACTTTTCAGGAAGTGGAGTAGAGTCAAATCTAGGCAATCTTAAGTTTAGAGATTACGATTCTCCTAGTACAATCAGAACATATCCTCCTATACCAATAGAAGCGCAAAATTTTGAAACAAAAAATGATGGAGCAATGGCAAGACCAAACGTTACTATTGCAAATGTTACTAATGTTCTAAGCAGTGCTACAGGAAGTATTAACTACCATAATCTACTAGGATTAAAACTAATTAGAAGAACCACCTTAAAAAAATATTTGGATGATGGTTCTGGAAATAGTGCAAATCCTCCAGTAGAGTTTGCAAGACAAGTCTGGATAATAGACAGAATTAAAGCAAGAAGTAAAACAGCAGTACAGATGGAACTAGTTTCTCCATTTGATATAGAAACAGTACAGATACCTGCAAGAAAAGTATATGCAGATAGATGTTCTCATAAGTACCAAGGAGCAAGTCCTCATTTAGATAGATGGAAGAAAGCACAGAGCGGATGTCCATGGGCTATAGACGGATCATACTTTGTAAACGGTACTTCTCATGTAGTTTTTGTAAATCAAGACAACGAGTATGTAATACCTAGTTCAACTACTTTTACACTATATACTTCTGGTAGCATAGTAAAAAATGCTTATTACAAGACGACTAAAACAACAACAAGATTTAACGCAGATGGAACGAGTAGTTCTGTAACTATAAATAATTATTGGCAAGCTGTGTTTGCAAGTGATAGCCCTGGAACTCCTACAGACTCAAATACAAATTTCAAAAGAGTACGAATATACAGTACTTACAGTGCTAGTACAGAATACTACACTTATTTAGATGATCGAGATAATGACTATGTAGTATACACAGATGCTGTTTCTTCTTCTGAAAATTATAACAAATCATTATTATGGAAAGTTGAACAAGCTAATGAAGGGCAAACACCGACCTATGGAGAATTTTGGGAAAAAGGAGATGCTTGTAGTAAGACGACTACAGCATGCAAAATGAGATTCGGGTGGATAAAAAATGGAAGCACAAATAACGGAAGCGTAACAACAGACACAAGAGTTGTACTACCTTTTGGAGGATTCCCAGCAGCAAGGACATTTAAGTGATAGAACAAATATATGAGCATGCGGCGGAGTGTGCACCATTAGAATGCTGTGGACTTATTGTAAAGGATGGTAATAACAAACGATATATTCCGATGGAAAATATTTCTGAAAAAGAAAATTACTTTGAAATGGACGAGTTAGCTTTCGCATCCTTTCAAGCTATTTTCAAAATATTATATGTAGTCCATAGTCACTATGAGCAAAAATCTTGTCCAAGTGACCTTGACAAAACGAACTGTAACAATCTTGGTATACCATACTTTATCGTATCGTACCCAGACAAAGAATACACAATTTTAGAACCAAATGAATAGAAAAATAATACTAAAAGGACAAATGGGAAAACTGTTTGGAGAAGAACATAATTTAAATGTACGAAGTGTGCAAGAAGCAATGCATGCTATAGATGTTATAAAGGGAGGTCTTCGTAGATACTTAATGGAATGTACAGACCAAGGAACAGTATTTACAGTACAAAAAGGAAAATCAGTAAAAGACTACACAAAAGAAAATATGCCTGACTTTTTATCGGGAAACGAATTAAGTTTTATAGAAGACGAAGATATAATCATTACACCAGTACCTTCAGGGGCTGCTAGTAAATTAGAGAGCTGGGCTAAAATTGTTATAGGAGCTATACTTATGGTTTTATCCTTTTTTGTAGACCCTACTGGTGGTACAGCTGCAGCTCTATTTAGTACTGGTATGCAATTAGCTCTAAAAGGAATCATAGAATTAACAACGCCAGATCCTGATAGTAATAATGAAGAATCAGCAGCTTTGTTCAATGGCCCTGTAAATACTAGTAAAACAGGAGTTCCGATACCGATGGCTTATGGCAAAGTAGCAGCAGGTGGAGTTGTAACTAACTTTGCCTTCACAAAATCAAGAATACAAAACTCAGCAGGCTATAGTAAAAGTGCCTACGGATATAACTGGAATTTATAATGGCTATAAGAATAATAAACGATAACGAAAACGAACCTGTTGTTGGTGGAGATTTACCCACTACTTCCTCTAATGGAATGACAAGAGAGCAAACAGCTATTATATATGATACTTTATCAGAAGGTCCAATCGAAGGATTAGTAGATCAAGGAGCTAGTATAAAGCTTAATGGTAACCCCGCGTATAACTATGGAGATAAAGACATAGTAGCTATTCTAGATAGTAATGATATTAGTTATGTAGCTTCGACTGGAGTAATCACCGATAATAATAATCCTAGTTTTATAGACTCAGCAAATATAGACCAAGGCTCAAGAGATATACTTATTGTAGGTGGATCAAAAGCAGGTACAATTACTACTACTATTGGAAGTACTACACTCACAAGCGCTTCTGGATTTACCTTTGCAGCTAGTGATGTTATTGGTGAAGGAGAAAAACGATTACAACCACAGATTAGAATAACATCAGCAGGAATAGATGGTTCAGATTTAATTACCACAATTACAGAATTTATTAGTAGCACATCAGTTAAAGTAGCTTTAGCACCCTCTGCTAGTGTATCAGGAACAGCAGTTGAATTAGACTATGTTGGTACAGTAAGTAGCTATGACAACTCAAACAACAGAGTAACAATTACAGCAGGAGGAAGAAACGTAAGTAATGTTTCAGCAACTTTAAGTACCCCCGAAAGGACAGAAGAACAAGCCCCTTTAGCAAAATATGATAACTTTTTATGGGCATTTAGAAATGGAGAAAGAGACCAATCATACTTACCTACACCTTCAGGAGTTGGTAGTGGTTCTGCTGCTTATTCAGTAAATGGTGGAGATTTAAAAACAGTTCCTAATACAGGATATCCTACATGGAGTCAATTAAGAGTAAGTATAGGAGATAACCCTGCGTACTCTGGCACTACAAAAACTGTAACAGCAGATGAAATGGGTATTGATAATCCTGGAGAAGTTGATTTAATAAGATGTACTTTCAATTTTCCACAAGGATGTTACAAATGGAAAGCAAAAGATAGTACTTTAAGACACGCAGGTGCATTAATTAGAATTAAATTTCACTATCAAAGAGGCAGTAATGCTTACAAAACCGTTATTGTAAACGGAGCTTCATCATATTCTAACTTACGAAGAAAAGAAGGGTATACTCCAGATGACGGTCATTATGCTACAGGAGGATTTAGTAATAGGACAAAACAAGGATTTAACTATTTATTTGAATTTGACATAAGTAAGTACGGCCCTTTTGATGACTACTATTTAACTTTTGAAAGAATAAATGAAGTTGGCGGGGAGTATGGTAACTGGGTAGTACAAAATAATGCAGTATTAAAAATTGTAGAAAATATAGTGATGGATAGATTAAGTTATCCTTACTCTGCTTTTGGAGCAGTGATTGTAGATGCACAAGACTTTTCCTCCATACCAAAAAGAAGTTATGAGATAAGAGGACTAAAAGTACAAGTTCCAACTAACTACTTTCCAAAAGATGAATTAATACAGGGAAGCTCTATAAGAAGAACAACTCCTTCGTATACAAGAAATGTTAGTACTGGTGCAGATACTTCAAATTATGTAGATTGGGATGGTAATTTTAGAGGAGATATAAAAACTTTTGCTCCAGGCAATGCAAACTATGATACAGTTTATACTAGTAACCCTGTTTGGATTTTTATGGACTTAATGACTAATCCAAGATATGGACTAGGACAATATATTAATCCCGATTTCGATTTTTCACAAATAGACAGATACACACTATATGGATTAGCAAAATACTGTGACGAACTCGTACCAGATGGAAAAGGCGGACAAGAACCTAGATTTGAGTGTAATGTTTATATTCAAAAATCTACTAGTGCTATAAAAATATTAAAAGATTTCAGTTCTACAATGAGAAGTATGTTAATCTGGTGGAATGGATCAGTTACTTTAGGAGCCAACATACAGAAAGGTGCAGTTTATACTTTTACAAAATCCAACGTTATGGACGGTACATTTAATTATGCAGGAACTTCAACTAGATTCAAACATAATCAAGTAATAGTAACTTGGACTAATCCAGAAAAACAATATAAACAAGATAATGTAGTTATTGAAGATAGCAGTAATATTGCTAAAACAGGGCAAGTTAAAACAAAAAATGTTACAGCATTTGGTTGTACTTCTAAAGGACAAGCAATGCGATACGGTAAATGGCATTTATTTTCTGAACTAAATGAAGAAGAAATCGTTAGTTTTAGCACTGGTATAAACGGAGCTATGCTAAGACCTGGAGATGTAATAAATATACAAGACCCAGATGTACACGACGTAGTAGCAAGTGGAAGAGTTACAACAACATCTAGTTCTAGTTCTACAGTCATAAAAACAGATAGAGATATAAGTAGTTTCTTAAATACTACTGATAATTTTAATCTTCATTTAATATACCCTAAAGGTGGAGCATATTTAACTCAACAGAGTGCAACTATAAATAGTATAGATTATAAACAAGGAGATTTAGTATTACTAGATGAAGCCGGAGCAGCCATAGATACAGATACCAAAGCTTCTAATGTACGAGATGATTCAGGCTCTATAGTTCAATTATTCTGGTCAGACCAAGTAAGAGTTGAGACTAAACCAATATCTTCATTTAATACTACATCAGTAACTGTTAGTTCAGCTTTCTCTTCTGCACCAAATGCTGAAGTTATCTATACAGTATCAGGTCAAGAAGAAGATGGTGGTAATGTAGCAGGAAGCTTAAAAGAGTACATCGTAACTTCTATAAAAGAAGATATTACAAGTTTAACTTTTGCAATAAGCGCACAAGAGTATAAACCAGAAAAATTTACAAAAATTGACAGAGGATATATAATACCAGATATTCCAACAGTAATGCAACCACCTAAAGATACTGATGCAGTTCCAGAACCTACAAGTGTAGCTCTTGAGATGGTAGCTTCAGGATTTGGGTCAGAAGTAGGGTCTACCACAGATAGAGACTTGTTAATTTCATGGCAGCATCCTGTAACAACAAGAGTAGATGATAACGGTAATAATATTAATGATGTCTATGAACATTTATCAGGATATGAAATTGCTTACAGACATCCAGGAGTAGACGATCCAGACAAGTTCATAAGAATAACTATTCCTAGTTTAAATACTACTTCCCACACTCTTGCAGAAGTTAGTGGAAACGGTGAAATAATAGTTAGGGTTAGAACAATAAATACTTTAGGAATTACTTCTTCTTGGGAACAAAGAAGACTTACTGTGAATGAAGATAAGATTCTACCGTTTGGTGTACCTACTTTAGGAGAGGGACTAAATGGCGGAATAATGAAGGGCGGTATATTATCTTGCCCTATAAATATAGAATCTGCAAATGGTACTGTAACTTTTGCAACTAGTAGTTACACATTTGATTCTCCTAGTTCAGAAGAAGAAAGTACAATAACAGTTAGTTCTGGAAATACAGCATTTACAACACAAGCAGACTTTGATAACTTATCAGACGGACAAACTGGATATTTATTATTAGACCACGATGGTAGTTTATCACGAGGAGCAACTCGTACTGATTTATTACAACCTATTGTATTCCACACAGAAGAAACAACAACAGACATAGACGGCAATGAAAATTATTTTAAATATGTAAAAAGACTTGGAGAATCAAACGAAGATTTCGTACAAGCAAGTGGTACTATAACTTTATCAGCAAATTCAACAGAAGTTTCAGGAAGCAGTACAGCATTTACAACAGACTTTGAACCAGGAGATGTCATAATAATAGACACTGCTGGTGCGACTAGATTCTTTTCTACAGTAAGTCATATAACAAGCGATACCGCACTTAGCCTATCCACAGTTTCAACAAGATCATATAGCGGTAAGAATGTATTTAGACAAGCTCTCAGAATATCAAATGCAGAAGATTGTATATTAGGTTCAGTAACTAATACATCAGGTGTCTACTCCTTTATAAACTTTTCTAGTGGGAACAGAGGAATAGATGCTTATAGTATAAATGGTACAAACGAAAACCATAACTTTCCTTCAAATGCAGCAGGAGTTGTTAGTGACTTCTCAAGTTTTTCAAATTCATACACAGTCAATAAAGGCACTATAAGCTATACTTTTGCAAGTAGCGGCTCAGCAACAAACACTTTCGGACTGTCTACTGCAGATACAAACTGTACTACAGTAGTAAACTCTAGCACGGGTGCTATTACAGTTACAGCAATAACAGCTGATACAGCTTCTTTCGTAGTTACACTAACAGATAGAGGAACTAATGAAACCATAGGAACAAGAGTAGTTTCTTTAGGTAAAAGTATTCCAGGAGCAACAGGAGCAGGTACAGACTCAAGAACAGTAAATTTAACAGCAAGTGATTACTCAATAACCTATGCGGCAGACGGAACAACACCGAGCCCTAGTGGAACAATTACATTAACAGCAACATCACAAAACTTTAGTGACCCTTATTTTAAATTTACAGGAGATGGTATATCTGATGAAACAAGTTTCACAGATGGTTCAGGCGCATCAGATACCTTTAGTTTTAGCATACCTTCTACTATAAATACTAATCCAAGAACAATTAAAGTTGGAGTATCAGAAGCAAACCAAACAGAACTTGCGTTTGATACAATCACAATCACTTCTCTACAACAAGGTAGTCAAGGTACAGACGGTGCACCAGCTTATACAGCTATCGTTACAAATGAAGCCCATACGTTCCCTTCTTCTAACACAGGAGTTGTAAGCAGCTTTGCAGGATCAGGCACAAAAATAGAAGTCTATAAAGGAGCAACTCAACTTACTCCAGTAGCAAATACTGGTACTCCTGGAACAGGTCAGTATGATATAACTACTACAGCAACTAATATAACTGTAGGAAGTTTTACATTAAACACGGGAAGCGAAAAAAATATTACAGTCGCAGACCATAGCGGTGTTGCAAATGGTACTGATAACTCAGAAATAGAATATAGCATAAATATAGAAAATAATGTAACACTCACAAAAGCACAAACATTTACAAAATCTAAAAAAGGTACTGATGGAGAAGATGGAGACACAGGTAGAAAAGTAAAAGAGTTAATTTTATACTATCCAGCGTCATTCAATAATAATACGTTTACAATACCAACAACACCTACATCGGGAGTATATCATTTTGGCAATAATGTTATAGCAAGTATAGCTGCAGGTTGGCAACAAGCATTACCAGAAGATTCTGATGGAGCACTCTATTGGACATCAGAAGCTCTCGCTACAGAAAGTTCAACAGCTAATACTTCTGGAAGTTTATCTTGGTCTGCACCAGGTAATTCTAAGTTCCCTGTCAATCAGGTAGAGTTTATATTTATAAGAAGTGCAAATCAACCCGCAACTCCAAGTGCAACAAACTACCCTGCTTTACCAAATCTTTGGTATGATGATATAGGAGATGTACCTTCAGGAGCTAATCCAATATGGGTAGCAAAAGGAACAACAACATTTAGTATTGCAAGTGGAGTATATAAATATATAACTACTTGGCAAGCCCCTACAAGAATAGAAGGCGCGGATGGAACAGACGGAACAGATGGAGATGACGGAGATGATGGAGCATCAAACTTTACAATCTTCCAAGAGTCTGCAAGTCAACCCGCTACTCCAAGTGCAGGAACTCCAAATCCACCAACAAGTAGTTGGTACTCTACTCTTACTGCCGCAAGAAACGCAGTATCTGGAAATGGATTAGTATGGTTCTCTGTAGGTACAAAACCAGGAACAAGTAATACAATTACTTGGAGTGTACCTATAAGATATGTAGAACTATATGACCATGTAGGCGGAACAAAACCACCTGAAGATGCTAACAAATTTACAGTACCTACTAATACTACGGATGGTATATTTAGTTTTGATATAAATGGAGTTACTGATACTTACGAAGTATTTGATTCAACAAGTAGAACTCGTTTTGGCCTTTTAAGAGCTGGACAAGACCCTTTAGATAGCACTAAATCAATTAGAAATGCAGGTATAACTCTAACGAGCGCCGGAGCATTATCAGGAGCAGGTGGAGGAACACTAGACCTTGAAGATATAAATGATACAGGTAATACTAAAACAGGTGCTTCGAGAGGATTTGCAGGTTTAACTTCAACTGGAGATGTATCTAGAACAGTCCCAGTAAGCGTAGGTGGAACAGGTCAAACAAATACAAATAAATTCTTAAATAGTGGCATAGCGATTAGTCAAGGAAACTCTGGTGTATTTACACTAACAAAAGGAGACGGTACAACTGATACCACTACTATAACAAAAGCCAAACTAGGTCTTTCATACACAGATGGCGCTGATATTACTGGAGATAACACTGCTAATGATGTTACCAATGTAAATGGCACAGCAGCCTCAACAGTTCAAGGAGGAGCTGCAAGAGCTACTGCAGGTTTAACTTCAACTGGAGATGTAAATAGACCAGTACCTACATTGAAAGGTGGAACAGGGCAAACAAACACAAATAAATTCTTAAATAGTGACTTAGGAATTAGCTTAGACGGTACTACTATTACACTTACAAAAGCAGGAGATACTAACTCAACCGATACAGTACCTTCTACACTCAAAAACTCTACTATAGCAATTAATGCTACAACAGGAGTTATAACTGGTATTACTGGAGATGGTATTGCTATAAGAAATGATAAGACTACTGCAGCTCAAGTTGGATTAGGCAACGTAGATAATACAAGTGATGCAGATGTTGTACTAGCAGCCAGGGCAGCTACAACAGCGGCTGATGTTGGTTTAGGTAATGTAGACAACGCAAACACTGCCACCATATTATCAGGTGATCTAACTGGTACTGTAAACGGTACTGCAGTAGCTACTATTAAGTCTGGAGCAGCCGCAGGTGCTACAGCTAACCAAGACTCTACAGCCTCTATATTAGCGGGTGATCTAACTGGTACTGTAAACGGTACTGCAGTAGCTACTATTAAGTCTGGAGCAGCCCTAGGTGCTACATCTAACCAAGACTCTACTAGTGCTATACGAGCAGGAACTACTAAAGCCAATGTAGGTTTAGCATTAGTACCAAATCTTGATATGAGTAACGCGAGTAATATAACCTCAGGCTCCATACCTATCGCTAGAACACCTACTACGGTTAGAAATTCTAGTATTAGTTTTAGTAGACCGACTACAGGAACTTTAAGATTAAACAATGGCTCAAATAACGATATAACACTAACAGCAGCTGATGCTCAAATAACATCAGATTCAAGTGGTATCAAAGTAGCTAATGTAACAAAAGCAACACATAATGGTACTGCTATAAATTCATCAGGTAACGTAACCTCAAGTATGAGTGTTGCCTCTGGCGGAAGTATAGTAGTAGGAAATATAACAATAGATGGAACAAACGGGAGAATTTTAATTACAGACTAATGGCAAATCGAATATTATTAGGAGATATAGGAAGTACTTTCGGACTCAAAGTATCTAGAGAAGGTACTGATGTTACCACTGGAGCAGATAAAGATATGCTCTTTGACTCTAGAAAAAATAGAACAGGTCAGATATATGGAGGAGGAGCTGGTATAACATTTGTAACCGATTCTTCCGATCAAGAAGTATATATAAGAGGAACAACTAATATGTATGCTACGGCATTTTTTAATGCAGTAAACCTTACAGGTAAAAAAATTATAATAGATGGCACAACAGTAACTCTTAGTACAACAACAACAAGTTTTGGAGTTACTTTTACAACAGCAGAAAATGTACGAGATGATATTAATAATGCAAATATTACAAATATTACTGCATCTGTTAGTAACTTAGGTGCAAACGACAAAAGAATACGACTAGAAAAGACAAATTCTGATATGGTAATAACTTATCCTGCTTCAAACTCCTTAGAAACAATAGTAGGAATACCTGGAGCAACGTATGACTATCCTGATTTAGCTTCTACGGGAGTAAACTTTTTAACTGCTTCAGGAACAACTAAACCTAATTTAGGATATATACCTTTAGTACTTTTATCAGAGCAACATGCAGGGGGATATGAAGGAGAATACGACGATGAGGAACAATTTTATGAATCTGTAAATAGACTCAATCTATGGAAAACTACTTCTAGTACTATACACCCAGTAGCCGCACAGGCAACTCTTCCTGCTGATCAATCTGTTCAGGGTACGGCTGTAGGCGCTCCTGTAAGTACAGGAAGATTTTATGAATATAGTGATGCAGACGAAGACAATCCTACAGAAACAGAAATGGTTAATGCAAGTTTCTTTGTAATAAGAATACCTTGTGCATATGGATATATGACAACTACTTATTTTGGAACATAATTATGGCAAATAGAATAATACTAGGAAAGAACACAAACAGTAATCATGGACACAGTTCAGGTACTCCAGGATTTGGACTTTACATATCAAGGCCTGGAAAAGATGTAACTACTTGTACTGCAGATGAATTAATTTTTAATACTGATAACGGAACAGGAACAAGTTTAGGAAGAATAATATCTATGTACCAACTTGCACCAATACCACAAGCAGGAGGAGGAACAAATACCACCACCACTTCCAGTATAGCAGCAGGAAATGCAGTAACTTTAGACTTAAGTAGTATAGACTTTGGTGTTGGTTTTGGATTCATAGGGTTCGGACTTTTAGCTCCGACAACATACGGAGGATCGGGAGCTCAGTCTTATAATTATAATGTAAGTGAGTCTTTGGAAACAATAACTATCGAAAATACAGGAGCAGCATCTTTAACTGTAAAATCGTTTGTAGTACCTAGGTACTCTAATCTGGCACTATTCTAATGGCAAATCGAGTATTACTAGGGAAAAGAGGAAGCACAGATTACGGGTTATTTGTATCTAGATCAGGACAAGATGTACTAACTTCTACTGAGCCTTTAGGGTTTGATTCAAGAGCCGCAGAAAGTCTTATTGTACATTCAGCATCACAAGGAATATTAGTTCCAAATGTTCAAAATAGCTCAGGAACACAAGTTAGCTTTGTATTTAATGGAGTAACCTATAATCAACATACTGAAACTATTACACATAATTTAGGTTATGTACCTTGTTTTGCAGTACGATTTTGCACTTATAATCAAATTACTAGTGGTTTAGCAACTGAGGTCTATCCTCCTTTTTCATATTACATAGATAAAAGCGCTTATACTGAAGAGGGAGACGAAGAAGGGGAAGAAATAGAACATCCAGGAAGCACTGCAGAAAGTGGACTACTAGTAAGCAGCGTAACAAATAATACTATAGTATTAAAAAACACGGTAAGAATGCATCATGACGATGATACAAGTGAAACAGCAGCAGGGTATATGACAGGAACAATTCCTTTTACTGATTCTAGATATTTTTGGAGTTGTGTAATATTTACAGCAGAAAATTTTTTAAACGGAGAAAGTTTATGATATATAATATATTTTATGATAATAATAAAAGCATAGTGTGGTCTACTACAGGACTAATTAATGACGCAATAAAAAGCGCACAAGCAGATTTAGGAAACAGTCATGTTGCCTTAGAATCTGAAAATATACCTGATGGCAATTTCTATGTAAATAGTGATGCAACTGCTTTAGTCGAGAAAAGTATATTTAACTGTGTGTTTTCAACAATAAATCCTGCTCTTGATGAAGTAGTCAATGTAACAGGTGTTCCCGCAGGTACAGAAGTATTTAAAGATGGAGAGTCTGTAGGAGTTATGACAGATACTACATTAACACTTACTACTCAAGAACCTGGTCAGTATATAATAAAATTTAAAAAGCTTCACTATAAAGAACATAGTGGAACAACAATAACAGTAAAGAGGTATGGACAATGAATATAAATTTAAGCAAAGGAGAAACTCCAGCACAACAAAGAGCTAAGTATTATACACAACTAAAAGAACAGTTAGATAATTTATACCACGATATTGATTCTGGTAAGTTTGGCGATACAGCAAAAACTGGAGAATTTTATCTAGCTAGGAAAGCTGTTAAAGACAAATTCCCAAACTCGTAAGTCGAGCGTATACCGCTCAAAAATAGTTCTTGACACCACCTCATATTTTTGATATAATTTAGCATATAGGAGTATAATATGGCAGCAGGAAATTATGATATAGTTATCGATCAAGGATCGGACTTTAGCTTAGAATTCGCACTATCAGAAGACGGAGAAGCAATACCAATCAGTACACACACTGTTACGGCACAGCTTCGCCCTACCCCCTCATCCACTACTCTTACAGCAACATTTACTTGTGTAGTAACAGACGCATCTAATGGTAAGTTCACTATGAAACTTGGACATGCCGTTACTGCTAATATTGCCGCAGGTAAGTATTATTATGATACTGAAATTTTCAATTCTAGTGCTAATACAATTACTAGACTTGTACAGGGTGTAGCGAGAGTTACTCAAAACGTGACAAGATAATGGCAACAACTATATCAATTACTCCACAAAAACAAACATTAAGCGCTACCGCCCAAACTACTACCTTAACCATATCAAATGCAGTAGGTGGTGATGTTACAGACGCCGCAGGAATTACACTTACTTCCCCAGTAGGTACACTTACAGGCAAAGAAAACGTACAAGATGCTCTAAATTTTTTAGCAAATCAATTTTTTGTATCAACAACAGCTCCTACGTCAAGTACAACAGACTTGGCAGAAGGAGATTTATATTATGATACTGATGACAATCAGTTAAAGATCTACCGAGAAATAACAACTGGAAACTTTGAATTTGTTCCTATAATGATAGGTAACAACTCAGCGGACTCAGACACGGTAGACGCAGGGAGCTTTTAAGCTCGATAGGATAAAATCATGGCACAAACCATTAAAATCAAAAGAAGTAGTAGTACCGCCGCTCCAACTTCACTAGGTGCTGGTGAGTTAGCGTATTCGTCTAATTCTAAAAAGCTCTTTGTAGGACACCCAAGTTCTTCAGCAGTAACAACAATAGGTGGAGACTTATTTGTTGAAATGCTTGACCATACAGCTGGTACACTTACAGCAAGTTCAGCTATAGTAGTTGATACCTCTAGTAAAATAGATCAGTTAAAAACTGGAAATATTGTAGTTACAGGTTCAAATAATACTATTAGTACAGCATCAGGCAACTTAACTATTAAACCAGCAGGTTCATTAATAGTACAACATGGCGGAACAGTAAGTTTAGCTAATCAAGCAACCTCTCTAACTATACAAGATAATGAAGCAGCAGCTTTAGACATAAATGAAGGCGGAACTTCTTATGTTAAATTTATCACAACTAATGGTTCAGAAGAAGTAGAGATTGGGAAAAATGTAGACTTGAATGGAGACTTAGATGTTTCAGGAGCAGCAACTTTAGGTTCTGCAGCAGTCACAGGAAACTTAGTAGTAAACACAGACAAATTCACAGTAGCAAGTGGTACAGGTAATACATTAGTAGCAGGTACTTTAGATGTAACTGGAAATACAACTTTAACAGGTAATTTAGAAGTTGACGGTTCAACACAATTAGATGGAAACGTTACTTTAGGAAATGCTAGTGGAGACACAGTAACAGTTACAGGAACTGCAACATTCACAGAGTCAGCAGACTTTGATGGAGGCTTTACAGTAGCTGGATCACAGACAGTCAATATGGGCGGTAACAAAGTTACTAATATTGGTACTCCAGTACAAGCAACAGATGCTACAACTAAAGCATATGTTGATGCAGTAAAACAAGCACTTGACATTAAAGATTCAGTAAGAGTAGCTACAACAGCTAACTTATCAACAGCATATAACAATGGTACTAGTGGTGTCGGAGCGACACTAACCGCAGACGGAAATGGGGCTGTAACAATAGACAGCGTTGCATTAACTTCTGGAGATAGAGTACTTGTTAAGAATCAAACAACAGGAACAGAAAACGGTATCTATAAAGTAACCACAGTAGGTGATGTTGGAAACCCATACGTTCTTACTAGAACATTAGACGCAGATAGTTCAGGAGATGTTACTGGAGGTATGTTTACCTTTGTAGAAGAAGGATCAGCAGCAGATGCAGGTTTTGTACTTTCAAATGTAACAGGTTCAGCAACAATTGGAACAACTACGTTAACATTCACGCAGTTCTCTGGAGCGGGTTCAGTCACCGCAGGTTCAGGACTTGCCAAATCAGGTAATACTCTTTCAGTCAATGTAGATGATACTACAATCGAAATCAACTCAGACACATTAAGATTAAAAGGAGTAAGCTCATTACCAGAAGGCGTATTACTATACGGAGCAAATGGAGGATCTTCTTTTGCTTCTTTATCAATAGGTACATATGACAGCACAAATAGTGTTGGACAGGTTCTTCAAGTAGGAGCAAACGGAACAATAGTATGGACAAACACTTTAGACGGAGGTACCTTCTAAGAAATGTCCCACGTAATAAAAGTCAAAAGGTCGGAAACAGCGAGTGCCACCCCAGATACAAATGATTTGCAAACACATGAAATAGCAATGAATGTAACAGACAAAAAAATATATACAAAAGCTGCAAACGGAACAATAGTGACTATAGCTAGTCACAACCCAGACCAGCTAACCACAGAAGACTTACTCGCTTTTTCAATAGCATTAGGATAAGATTATGGCATCAGCATTTAAAACAGTATCATCGGCAAATGTAGGAACAGGACTAACAACAGTATATACTGCTCCTTCAGCTACAACCGTTACTATCATTGGTTTATACCTTTGTAATCAAAGTGGCGGAGCATGTGAAGCTACTGTAGAATTTTATGACGCCTCAACAACAACCCATGTAGGTATAGTTCATCAAATAGAAATACCAGGACAATCTACACTTGCACCGATAGGTGGGGATGCTAAAGTAGTATTAGAAGCAGGCGACGCAATAAAAGTTCAATCAAATATTGTAGATAGTCTAGATGTAATACTAAGTTATCTGGAGCAAACATAAAATGCCACTAATAGGTAAAGTTTTAGTACAAGAAAATGCAGTAGCAGGAAATGCTATATCTGCAACAAAAATAGCCGCAAATGCTGTAGGAACATCAGAGATTGCTATAAATGCAGTAAGTGTTGCAGAACTTGCAACTAACTCTGTCGGTACAGCACAGCTTCAAGCTACCGCCGTAACTGGAGTTCAAGATAATTCTATAGTAACAGCTTCTCTAGCTTCAAACTCAGTAGATTCAGCACAATTAATAACAGGTAGTATTGACACTATACATTTGTCAACAGGAGCTATTACAACAGCAAAGATAGCCGCAAATGCAATTACTTCAAGCGAGATAGCTGCTAACTCAGTAGATACTGCAGAAATAGCTACAGACGCAGTTGGAGCCTTACAACTTGCTGCAAATTCAGTAGATTCAGCAGAATTAGTTACAGGTAGCATAGATTCAATACATATAGGAAACCTACAAGTAATAACAAGTAAAATAGCTGGAAGTGCTGTAACAACAGGCAAGATAGCAGATAACGCAGTAACAGCTGCAAAGATAGCTGATGGTAGCATCACTTCAACACAACTTGGAGCAAACTCCGTAGACTCAGCAGAATTAATTACAGGTAGTATTGATACTATACATTTAGGAGCTTTACAAGTAACAGAAGCAAAGATAGCTGCGGGTGCAATTACTACGACTAAGATAGGTGCGGATGCAGTTGACGGAACAAAAATTGCAGATGACTCAATAGATTCAGAACATTTAGTTGACGGTTCAATAGACACAGCACATATAGCAGACTCACAAATAACAAGCGGTAAAATAGCCGCAAACACTATTGTAACAGGTAATATAGCTGATAACGCAGTAGACGGAACAAAAATAGCAACAGACAGTATAGTAGCAAGACACGTAGCTGCTAACTCAATAGATTCCGCAGAACTTGTATCAGGTAGTATCGATACTATACATATTAGTAATGATGCCGTAACAGGAGCAAAGATAGCAGATAATGCAATAAATGCAGCTAGAATAGCACAAAATGCAGTAGGCTCTAGTGAAATAGCAGCAAACTCTATAGACAGTTCGGAAATTGCTACAGGAAGCATAGACAGAATACATTTAGCCGCAGACATAGTAGACGGCACAAAGATAGCCGACGATGCTATAAACTCAGAACACTATACTGATGGCAGTATTGACACAGCTCATATTGCAGATGCACAAGTAACAACAGCGAAGATAGCTGACAATGCTATCACAGCACTAAAGATAGCAGCTAACGCTGTATCAGCATCAGAATTAAAATCAGATGCTCTTAGTGGACAGACTTTTACAGGTGATGTAAGTTTCTCAGGAAATGTAGAGTTCACAGGTACATCCACAACTGCTTCAGCAACAAATACAGTAGTATCAGATAAATTAATTGAATTAGGAAATGGAGTAACAGGTGTTCCTTCAGGAGACATTGGCCATATATTTGAAAGAGGAGACTCAAACAACATATTTATAGGTTGGGATGAAAGTGCAGATAGAGTTGTATTCGCAACTACTACAGCTACAGGAGCATCAACAGGTGACTTAACACTCACAGATGCTGACATACAGGCATCAAGATTATACGGTAATGTAACAGGTGCATTAACAGGCAATGCTGACACAGCTACTACTTTAGCAACAAATAGAGCTTTCTCTCTAACAGGAGATGTAACTGCTTCAGGTGTGAACTTCAATGGTTCGGCTGGAGTTGCTCTAGCAACAAGTCTAGCCGCTAACTCAGTAGATAGCGCAGAGCTAGTAACTGGGTCAATAGATACAATACATCTTGGCGACTCTCAAGTAACTACTCTGAAACTAGCAAATAATGCAGTAACAGCAGCTAAGATAGCATCAAACTCAGTAGATTCTGCAGAATTAGTAAGTGGTGGCATAGACGCCATTCATCTTGCAGGTAATGTTGTACTGACAGCAAAAATAGCAGCAAACCAAGTTACTTCAGCAAAAGTAGCAACAGATCAAATACTATCAAGACATATAGCTGACAATGCTATTGATAATGTTGGACTGATAACTGACGGTCTAATTAACACAGCACAATTAGCTGGTAATTCCGTAGCGACTGCAAAGGTACAAGACAATGCAATCACAAGTGAAAAGATAGCACAAAATAGTATTCTTACTAAACATATAGATGATGCACAAGTTACAGCAGCTCAATTAGCCGCTGACTCAGTTACTTCAGCAAAAATAGGAGACAATGCTATTAATAGTGTTGCGTTTATATCAAGCGGTTTAATTACATCAGACTTGATAGCAGACGGAGCAATTGTAGCAGGAGACCTAGCATCAAACTCAGTAGATAGTGCAGAACTAGTTACAGGTAGTATTGACACTATACACTTAGGAAACTTACAAGTTACAACAGCAAAGATTGCTAATAGTAATGTAACAAATGCAAAACTAGGGGCTAACTCTGTAACATCAGCTAAGATAGCAGCAAACGCTGTTGGGTCAAGTGAGATTGCAAATAATGCAGTAACATCTACACAATTATCAAGTGCAGCACTTGATAGTAAAAGCATGTCAGGGAATATAGGATTTAGTGGAGCTAATATCAATATTGGTAGTGGCACTAGTGCTATACTTGAGGTAAAAGGTAAGTTAGGTATTCAAGATGCAAACCCAGTTCAAAAACTTCACATAGACGAAGTAGCTGGTATGGATGTAGGCACAGGAACTTCATCTTCAACAGCACAATTTACACTAGATAGTTTTACAGCAGCTACATTTAGAACTGCTAAGTATACAGTATCTGTAACTAACTCTACAGATGGAGACTATCATGCTATAGAAATATTCTTATTTCACGATGGAACAACAGTTTATTTAACACAGTACGCTTCTATATTTGATAATGGTGCTCAAGCATCTTTTGACGCAGATATAAGTGGCGGTAATGTAAGATTAAGAGTAACACCAGCAAGTGGTGATACAATGGCTTATAAATATATAAGAACAACAATAGAGGTATAAAATGGGACAAAAATTAGATTTTAATATCGAAGATTCAGGATTAAAGATTGATGGTGCTGATGCCATCGATGCAAGTAGAAACTTTGAGGGTGCAGTAGCCACAGGAAAAATTACTAGTGGTACTATGGCTTCGGCAAGATTGCCAAGAACTATAACGACTACCGCTCCTACAAATACTGCTGGTACTGTGGATGGTCATATATGGTTCGTATATTCGAGTTAAGACATGGCAATATATGTTAATGATAGTGGAACGCTTCGTCAAATTTCCTTTCTGGCAATTAATGATAATGGTACGCTTAGAAGAATCAATGAAGTCTATGTAAACGATAGCGGAAGTCTAGAAGGCCCGTTTACGGTTACACACGAGACGTCTAGAAATACTGCTACTAGTACTAGTACTATTAGTGGATTACAAGATACTTCTTTCTCTACAACTACTACATTTAACACAACTCAAAGTACTCTTACTACTTTTGATACTAGTAGAACAACAACATTCAACACAGGCAACGTTACTGAAACTAGTAGAACAACAGCATTTGATACCACAACAGCTTATACAACTACAACTGCATTCACTACTACAACAACGTACAATACAACTCAAAGTACAACAACTGCATTTAATACTACTACTGCATTTACAACAACGACAACGTTCAATACAACACAGAGTACTACAACAGCTTTTAATACCACAACAGCGTATACAACTACAACTACGTTTAATACTACACAAGCTACAACAACTGCATTTAATACTACTACTGCATTTACAACAACGACAACATACAATACAAGTCAGAGTACAACAACTGCATTTAATACAACTACTAACTTTACGACTGTAACAACATATAATACAAGTCAAAGTACTACTACCGCATTTACAACTACAACAGCTTTTAGTACTGTAACAACATTTAATACTTCACAAGGTACAACTACAGCATTTACAACAACAACTGCTTTTAGTACTGTAACAACATTTAATACTACACAAAGTACTACTACTGCATTTACTACAACAACCACGTTCAACACAACGACGACGTTTAATACAACACAAAGTACTACAACAGCTTTTACAACTACGACAGCGTTTAATACTACCACGACTTTTAATACAAGTCAAAGTACTACTACTGCATTTACAACAACAACAGCTTTTAATACGACAACAACTTTTAATACAAGTCATAGTACAACAACAGCGTATACAACAACAACAACGTTTAATACTACTACAACCTTTAATACAAGTCAAAGTACAACAACAGCATTTACAACAACAACCGCTTTTAGTACAACAACAGTATTTAATACAACTCAAAGCACAGTTACAGCATATAATACTACAACTACTTATACTACATCATATGATACAGTAATTAGTACAAGTAGAAATACATCTTTTGCAACGAACACTGCTAGAAGTACTAATACTACACAGTCTACAGGCTACAATACTACCTTTACTACAAGTACTGCATATATAGATAATACACTTAGGTTATCAAATACTGCTAGAAGCACAAATACTTCTCAGTCTACTTCATTTACTACTACATTTAGTACAACAACAGCATATCAAGATAATACATCCTTTGCCACAAGTAGAACAACTACATTTATTACAAATACTACATTTGCTACTAACACTACGTTTACTACTTCAACAGCATATCAAGATAATACATCATTTGCTACAAGTAGAACTACTACTTATATTACAAATACAACCTTTGGAACAAATACTACATTTACTACTGCAACAGCATACCAAGACAACACATCGTTTGCTACAAGTAGAAACACCACATTTATTACAAATACTACATTTGCTACTAACACTACATTCAGTACTACAACAGCATACCAAGACAATACATCGTTTGCTACAAGTAGAAATACTACATTTATAACAGCAACAGCATACCAAGACAATACATCGTTTGCTACAAGTAGAAATACTACATTTATAACAGCA
>Ga0208667_1000033_pt1 | contig 56408 bp, 80 predicted proteins | sample 11BtaG_FD_184085 | JGI IMG/M metagenome (GOLD analysis project Ga0208667, IMG submission 184085) | Marine viral communities from the Subarctic Pacific Ocean - 11B_ETSP_OMZ_AT15265_CsCl metaG (SPAdes) (version 2) | ecosystem: Environmental > Aquatic > Marine > Oceanic | place: Pacific Ocean... | reverse complement strand
CTTAAAGAAGATTCTCAAGCTGCTGGTAAATGGGAAACACAACAAGGTGGTGAATATTATGCTGCCGGTGTTGGATCAGCGATTACAGGTCGTGGTGCTGATCTATTAATTATTGATGACCCACATACTGAACAAGATGCAATGAATGCACAAGCATTGGAAAGAACTTATGAATGGTATACATCTGGTCCACGTCAACGTCTTCAACCAGGTGGAACAATTGTAATCGTAATGACACGATGGAATCAAAAAGATTTGGCGGGTAGATTAATCTCTGCACAAAAAGAACCTAAAGCAGATCAATGGGAAGTTATAGAATTTCCTGCCATCATGCCAAGCGGTGAGCCTCTGTGGCCTGAATATTGGAACATAAAAGATTTAGAAGGAGTCAAAGCATCTATCCCCCTTTCAAAATGGAATGCACAGTACATGCAGAATCCAACCGGAGAAGAAGGAGCTTTGATCAAAAGAGAATGGTGGCAAGATTGGGAAGGAGATTTACCACCACTAGAACATGTTATACAATCTTACGATACAGCGTTTATGAAAAAATCTACCGCTGACTTTTCAGCGATAACAACATGGGGAGTCTTTACACCCAGTGAAGATAGTGGTCCTTGTTTGATATTAGTTGATTCCTTAAAAGGTAGATACGAGTTTCCTGAATTACGTAGAATTGCTATGGATCAATACGGATACTGGAATCCTGAGACAGTAATTATTGAATCTAAAGCCTCTGGGCTGCCTCTGACATATGAACTTAGAAAAATGGGAATCCCAGTTATTAACTTTACACCAAGCAAAGGAAATGATAAACATACAAGAGTGAACAGTGTTTCTCCACTGTTTGAGTCAGGACGTATTTATGCGCCTAAAGAAATGGAGTTTGCACAGGAAGTCATTGAAGAATGTGCTGCATTTCCATATGGAGACCATGATGACTTGGTTGACTCTATGACTCAAGCTGTGATGAGATTCAGACAAGGTGGACTTATCGAACACCCTGAAGACTATCAGGACGAGGAGCTACCTCAAAAACAAAGGACTTATTATTAATGAACCCAAACGCAATAATAAAATTTTTACAATCACTTAGACGTCTAGCTGAATCAGGCGTGGTTAAATCTGCAGATGAAGCGATGGATTTTGCAAAAAGAGAGTTTGGTGAAGTTTCAGATTTATTAAAAAGACAGATTGAACAAGTATTTAGAAAACCTCAAGGCGGTATTACTTCAATTAAAAAACCTAAAGAAGGCGAAGTTATCGAAGCTGTATTTAAACCCGGTGTAGACAAAAGAGGTAAGAGAGTAGAAGAGTCACCGAGTCAGGCATCAGGAATTATGCAAAGACTAGAAAAACAAAAAGACGATCTTTTCAATATGTTAAAAAATAATCCATACAGATCAGGTGGGCCATTAGATCCTAAAATGGGACTTGTTAGAACTGCAGCAAGACAAGTTTTACAAAAACTAGCTAGAGAAGGTAAAATTAATATTGCAGATGAAAGAGAAGCAAAAGCAATTATAGAAGGTTATCAAGGTGGTGTTGATCCAATAGAAGTATTTAAGAAAACTTTTGGTCAAGACACATTAAATGATCTTTCTAGCCTTGGTGATGAGTTGATTGAAATAGAAAACAGAGGTGGATCATTTACAGAAATTACGAAGATTTTAGATGACGAAGGATTCTTTGATTTAAAACAACCTAAAAATCCACCGCAAGGAATGACTGACGATGAGTTAGAAAAAATGCTAAGAGATGATAAAGAAGAAAAAATTTTAAAAGATTTTGATCCAGAAGATAGAGATCCAAACGCAATGGGTGGAATAATGAGAGCTAACTATAAAATTGGATCTGGAATCAGATTAGCTAAGTTCTTAGCATCTAAAGGTAAAGATTTAAAAGAAGAAATTAAAAAAGCTGTTGATAATATTTTTGAATCAGGTGATTCTAAATATGATGCTGACGCTGCACTTGATTCGATGCTTGAAGAATTAGGTGTTGACAGAGAGCTGTTTGATCAAAAAGATATTATCAATGCTTATGGTGAAGCTTATGGCATGATTACAAAAAAAAGAGGATTAGGTGGTAAAGTCCCTGGAGGCCAGACACCTGGATCAAAACCAATAAAACAAGGAGATGAAATTACTTCTGAAAATTTTGGAGATTCACAATTTGCACCAGATACATCAGAGCTAGAAAGAGCAAGAGAACTTACTCCTAAAATGGTAGAACGACTTGAACTTAAACAAAAATATCCGGGTATTGATGATGATTTATTAGATAACATTATTGCAGATCCAGATCCACAGCATAAAGCACAAGTTCTAGCAACATTAGATCAAACTTTTAAATTAATGGAAACAGGTAAAGGTCCAGACGAAATTATAGACATTCTTGAACAAGGTAAGAAAACTAGAAAAGATAACGCCGAAGGTGGTCTAAATTATTTGATGGGGATGTAATGAAGATAGGCGAATATGAACAGATGATGGCCTATCTGACTCGTCCAGGTTTCAATGGCGGCAGCGGTAAAAAACCAACTACAGTAGAAGAATTAAAAAAATCAGGTCAGATTGTAACTGGTGATAAATACAAACCAAGTAATCCAAAATTAATTAAAGCAATCAGAGATTTCGAACTTAGAAATCCTAGAAAAAATAAATCTGAAGGTGGCTCCATGGTGCCTGAACCAAAACCCCTTACAGAAGAAATTTTTAAAGAAAATGCAGATCGTTTTATAAAAGGAGCACTAGGTGGTTTTCCAAAAGATGAGATGATCACAAAGCTCCAAGAACAACTAGACAAGGTTCAGGAATCAGGGACCTTTAGTAAAGAACAAGCAATTAATTTTATTAACGAAAGAACTAAACAACTAAGAGAATTTATAAAACAAAATCCTGGTGAGACTTTACCAGGACTAGAGACTAGAGAAGGGTTTAAATTTGGAACAGAACCAGATACCATAAAAGAAATAAAAGACCTTTTAGATGATGGAAAAACTATAAATGAGGTAGCTGAGTTCTTTAAAGTCAGCAGATCAACTATGAAAAGAGCTATGGCTGATGCAGGAATTAAATTAGTTGATCAAGCAGCTACGACTGAAGAACTAACAAATATCTACAATACTTTAAAAACAGAATTAGGTAGAGATCCAACTATGACAGAAATGGTTAATGAGTCAGGTCGACCGATAAAAACAATTAAACGTAATATAGGTGATTTTACTTTTTCTGAAGGAAGATCTCTTGAGGGCGCTGGACAAAAAGGACTTGATGCAGCTAGAGAATATTTTAAAACTAGAAAAATAGATAAACCAACTCATAGCACGATGGATGGAGGAATGGTAAGGTTTCCAAATCCTGAAATGGAACAAGAATATATAGATGATTTAGTTGAAATATTTTCAAAACCCAAAGCTGCTAGAACAAATGAATTTTTAGCAAAAAAATATAATATTTCTTTAGACTCTGTTGAAAAAATTAATAGTGTTTTTATAAGAGATATGAATTTACAACACCCTCCGGCTGATTCAGCGGCGACTAATAAAAAAAGATTAGACAGGGTAGAAAAAGTTACTGGACCACAATTTAAATACCAAAAAGGAACTCCAGAGTACCCCTTTCATCACATAAAACAAATAGGTGGAGAAGTACCTCTTACAAAAAATGATGTTGCATTTATCAGTAAAGCTATGAACTCTAAGTTATCTCCATACAATAAAAAATTAAACAACATAGCAGATGAAATAAGTGATACCATTACGGCATCATTTAAAGCAATGGAAAATAAAAATGAAGGAGAAGCTTTAGATCTTTTAAAAAAAGTTGATGTATTAAACAAAGAGGCGGAAAGCATTGTAAATGAAGCAGTAGAAACATTACCTAAAAAATACAAACCCTATATTGGTTTTAATAAATTCTATGCAAGAACAAATGAATATGGTTTTCCTTTAGATGATAAAGTTAGAGTAGAACCTATAGGTGGTGGACAGCAAGCAGGTGAAATTGAAAAACCTTTGACTAAATATGATGAAAAAGAAGCTATTGATTTTAAAAGAAGGTTAGAATCAAAGTTACGTAAAAAAATAGGGAGTAAATCTCGTAAAAAAATAGGAAGTAAATCTCAAAAAGGATTCATAGATCCTAAATTATTAGGTGCAGATAAATTAGCTAAAGCAATTACACTATATGGACCTGCAGCAGGTAAAATAGCACAAACAACTTTAAAAGGTGCAGGATCAGTTTTTCCTGTTGAAGGATTATTCATGGGTGACATGCAACAACGAGGTCTCTCTCCAAAAGAAATGGCATTAGACATTGGTACAGTAGGTATAGGTACAATTTTTAAAGACATAAAAGAAAAAGCGGACTACGTAAAATCAAAAGGGTTAGGTGATGAATTACAAAGTGCACTTAGAAAACAAACGGTAGCTCAACAAGCTAGACCTACATTAGGTGGAGTTGAAGGTATGTTTAAAGAGCCAACGCTAACAGATGACGAACAAAGAGCTTTGAAGATGTACAATCTTGATGCACAAAATATTATTGACATGCGAAGACAATATCAATCAGGTGAGTATGAAGAAATGGATAAAGCGTTTGGTTACGAAGACCCAATCATGAGAGGTGGAGCGATGAATGGCGGTATTATGAGATTGGGTTTCGCAGATGGACCATCAGATCCAAGTAAAAGAACGTTTATAAAAATCATGGGTGGCCTTGCATCAATACCTATTTTTGGTAAATTTTTTAAACCTGCAGCTAAAATTACAGAAGCTGCAGCACCGGTTATACAAAAAACTTTTGAAGGAGCACCAACACATTTTATAAACTTATATAAAAAAATTAAAAATTTAGGTGATGATGTAACAAAAAAATCTGCAACTAAAGAAAGAGAAGTTGTTACTGAATATGAAGACTACAGGTTAACAGAAGATGTTACAACAGGAGAAACAACAATTCAAAGAGTTAAACTAGATAGTGACTTTAATTACTACGATGAAAATTTAGCAGAAGAAACATACATGAATTATAAACCTGGAATAGGTCAAGCTGATGAAACAACAGGAAAAGTTGCTGATGAATACGTAGAAGATACTTCATATATAAGAACAAGTGGACCACAAAAAGGTGAGATTTATGATACTGTTGATGGTGTACCTGATGACGTGATTCAGGATGGAACTAAGTTTGAAGATAATTTTATGGATTTTGAACCAAAGAAAAAAAATGACAAATAAGTACCCAAAGAAACACTTATTACCTCCTGAGTCCGGACCCCTGCCTCAGGGCTTGAAATTATCATATAATACTGTTAAAGATGTAAAACTTACGGAGAAAATAAATGGCAACAGACAAATCACTTCCAAACGAACCAAGAAAAACATTTGAAGTTCCAGGTGAGGAAGAAATACAAGAACAGGTAGTAGAGACAGCTGAAGAACAACAAGAGTCTCCTGGTCCTGTAGAAGTACTAGAAAATGAAGATGGATCAGTAGATATAAATCTTGATCCAGCTGCAGCAACACCAGAAGGTGGTGATGAACATTATGCAAACTTAGCAGATTTTTTACCGGATGAAGTATTAGGAAGATTAGCGTCTGACTTAAATGCAAAATATCAAGATTACACTTCTTCAAGAAAAGATTGGGAACAAACTTACACAAAAGGTTTAGACCTTTTAGGTTTTAAATACGACAACAGAACTGAACCTTTCTCAGGTGCATCAGGTGCAACTCACCCAGTTCTTGCAGAAGCAGTCACACAGTTTCAAGCTTTAGCATACAAAGAATTATTGCCAGCAGATGGACCAGTAAGAACACAAATTTTAGGAGCACCTTCTGCAGAAAAAACAAGTCAGGCAGAACGTGTTGAAGATTACATGAATTATGAAATCATGGAGAAGATGAAAGAATATGAACCAGAGTTTGACTCTATGCTATTTCACTTACCACTTTCAGGTAGTACATTTAAAAAAGTTTACTACGATGAAATGGAACAAAGAGCTGTAAGTAAATTTGTTCCTGCAGATGATTTAATTGTTCCGTACACAGCTACCTCATTGGATGATGCGGAAGCAATTATTCATCGTGTAAAAATTTCAGAGAACGATTTAAGAAAACAACAAGTCGCTGGTTTTTACAGAGACATAGATATTGGAAAACCTGCAGATAAAGAAACTGCAGTTGAACAAAAAGAAAGAGAACTCGAAGGTGTAAGTAAAACTGCGAACGAAGATGTTTACACTTTGTTAGAGTGTCATGTTGATTTAGATCTTGAAGGTTTTGAAGATGTCAATCAACAGACTGGTGAGCCATCCGGAATTAAAGTCCCTTACATTGTAACTCTTGAAGAAGCATCAAGAGAAATATTATCTATTAAAAGAAATTATGAAATAGGTGATCCAAACAAAAATAAAATACAATATTTTGTACATTTCAAATTTTTACCAGGTTTAGGTTTTTATGGTTTTGGTTTAATTCACATGATTGGTGGATTATCAAGAACAGCAACCGCTGCATTAAGACAATTACTAGATGCCGGAACCCTGTCTAACTTACCTGCAGGATTCAAGATGCGTGGTATTAGAATCAGAGATGATGCACAATCAATTCAACCAGGTGAGTTTAGAGATGTAGATGCACCAGGTGGAAATTTAAGAGATTCATTTATGATGTTACCATTTAAAGAACCATCACAAACTTTATTACAATTAATGGGTGTGGTTGTTTCAGCAGGTCAAAGATTTGCATCTATTGCTGACATGCAAGTTGGAGAAGGCAATCAACAAGCAGCAGTTGGAACTACAGTAGCTCTTCTTGAGCGTGGTTCTAGAACTATGTCTGCTATTCACAAAAGAATTTACTCTGCTTTAAAAAATGAATTCAGAATTTTAGCAAGAGTATTCAAGTTATATCTACCTCAAGAGTATCCGTATGATGTAGTTGGGGGCCAAAGAATGATTAAACAATCAGACTTTGATGATAGAGTAGATATATTGCCAGTTGCTGACCCCAACATTTTTTCACAAACACAGCGTATATCCCTCGCGCAGTCAGAGCTGCAACTGGCACAATCTAATCCACAAATGCATAACATGTATCAAGCATACAGAAATATGTATGAAGCGTTAGGTGTAAAAAACATTGATCAAATATTAGTGAAACCACAACCACCACAACCGATGGATCCTGCTGTAGAGCACATTCAAGCATTAGGTGGTGCACCGTTTCAAGCGTTTCCTGGTCAAGATCATAGATCACACATCACAGCTCATTTAAATTTTATGGCAACTAACATAGCTAGAAATAATCCAATGGTTATGGCAAGTTTGGAGAAAAATATTTTTGAACACATTAGTTTAATGTCACAAGAACAGGTAGAATTAGAGTTTAGAAATGAGATGCAACAGCTACAAGCTATGCAAATGCAAGCACAAGCTAATCCAATGATGGCTCAACAGATACAAATGCAGGTTATGCAGGTGACTCAGAGGATAGAAGCAAGAAAAGCACAATTAATTGCTGAAATGATGGAAGATTTTATGAACGAAGAGAAGAAAATTACATCACAATTTGATAATGACCCTATTGCTAAACTAAGAGCAAGAGAATTAGACCTTCGAGCACAAGAAAATGCTAGAAAAGAGAAGGAAGGTGAGGACAGAATCAATCTTGATAAGATGAAAGCAATGATGAATCAGCAAAATCAAGACGAAAAACTAGAACAGAACGAAGAATTGGCAGAATTAAGAGCTGATACGTCAATTCAAAAAACAATTTTAGGTAAAACGTTACCAAATGCAGATTCTATGATGCCTAAAGTTGACATAATACGAAAAGGAAACTAAATTAACACTTATAAGGAGATAAAAAATGGAAAAATTAGATAAAATCCAAGATGTTAAGGTTGGTGAGCAGCAAACTGAGATCGATCCAAGATCAAAAACTACTGCAGACAAATCTTACAACTTAATTGGCACTGGTGGACCTGAAGAAGAAGTAAAAGGTCAAGGCGCAGTGTTATCAGAGAAGAAAAGAAAATCTAAAGCGTACTAATTATGTGGTTTAGTGCAATTAAACTAGCTATAAACGCTGGCAGTCACATTTATAAAAAGAAACAAGAAACTAAAATGATGATGGCCAATGCACAGGCTAAGCACGCAGAAAAAATGGCCTCTGGAGAGTTAGAATACTCTGGCAAATTATTAGAAGCTAGACAATCGGACTGGAAGGACGAGGCGGTTCTCGTAATTCTCACGCTGCCAATTTTGGTGATCGCTTGGGGGGTCTTCTCGGACGATCCGGGTGCATCAGAAAAGATAAAAATGTTTTTTGAACAGTTCCAGCAGCTGCCGTCATGGTTCACAAATTTGTGGATCCTTGTAGTGGCGTCAATATATGGTATAAAGGGTACACAAATATTTAAGGGAGGAAAAAAATAATGTTTAGAAAAAGATATTTAACCGGTGGTCAAGCTAAACTAGATGCAGACGGTGATGGAAAAATTTCTGCAAATGATTTTAAATTATTAAAAGCTAAAAAAAATAAAAAACAAACTAAGAAAAAACCATCTATGATGATGATTGCAATGAAGGGTAAAAAATAATGGCTAAACTTTGTGCAAAAGGAAAAGCTGCAGCGAAGCGAAAATTCAAAGTGTACCCTTCGGCGTACGCTAACATGTACGCGTCCGGTGTGTGCTCTGGTAAAATTACACCAGGTGGTAAAAAAGGAAGTAGAAAAAAGAAAGCCGGTGGTGGAATGATGCGTGACTCATATAGAGTTGGAGGTCTTGCTAGACGTAAGAGAATGGGTTGTGCGTAGTTATTATTCAGAAGGTGGTTTAAGAAAATGGGTATCGGAAAAATGGGTAGACATTGGAGCTCCGAAGAAGAATGGAAAGTATCAACCATGCGGGAGGTCAAAAGGCTCAAAGAGAAAATATCCAAAATGCGTACCACTTGCAAAAGCCACACGGATGACAAAAGGGCAAAAGGCCTCTGCTGTCAGACGAAAAAGAGCTGCAGGTAATCCTGGAGGAAAACCAACTAACGTAAAAACATTTGTGAAAAAATAATGACTATTAGAAAAACAACAAAAGGCCCAGGAGCAAATTACAGACCAACTAAATCAGGTGCTGGTATGACCGCTAAAGGAGTTCGAGCTTATAGACGTGCTAATCCAGGTTCTAAATTAAAAACAGCAGTAACTGGTAAAGTAAAACCAGGATCAAAAGCTGCTAAACGTAGAAAGTCATATTGTGCAAGATCATTGGGTCAACTTAAAAGATCATCAGCTAAAACTAGAAACGATCCTAATTCAAGAATAAGACAAGCAAGAAGAAGATGGAAATGCTAGATAAGTGGATTTACAGATTCTTCGTAGGTGTTGACAATTTTTGTACAAAGATAGATAATATATTTTATGCGGGACACGAAAAAATTAGAAGCTTTTTCAAAACAAAAAGAAAAAGAAAATAGACAAAAAATTCTTTTTAAGAATCTTAGAAAGGAAGTAGAGATAGGTGCGAACGGCACTCAAGACTACATAATTAAAGAAGGAATAAATAAAGGAAAAAAACCATATGTTACCTGAAGAAACAGTTATACTATCTAAACTACAAAAACACTTAAAAGAGTCTTATCAAAATATTGGAGATACCATGATCGCAGGTGGTGTTGACAATATGGAAAAATACAAGTATATGATGGGACAGGCACATGCCTATTTAAGAATATCACAGGAGATATCATCCCTGCTAAACCCTAAAGAGGAGAAAAAAAATGATACTGAAAGACCAGACAACGTCGTCCAATTCGGACCCAAAGACTAAATCTGCACTATTAGATAAATACGAAAAACAAAATGCAGAAGCCAATCAAAAAGAAGTTGATGGCTATGAACGTTTAAAGAAAAAAGAATCAAACAAATTACCCGCACCTACTGGATGGAGAATGTTAGTTCTTCCATTTAAAATGCCAGAGAAAACAAAAGGTGGATTATATCTTGGACAAGATACACTTGAAAGACAACAAGTAGGTTCTACTTGTGGTCTTGTCTTAGCACAAGGTCCACATTGTTATGACAAAGAAAAATTTCCAGAAGGTCCTTGGTGTAAAAAAGGTGATTGGATAATTTTTGCAAGATACGCTGGATCTAGAATTCAGATCGATGGTGGGGAAGTAAGATTGCTAAATGACGATGAAGTTTTAGCAACCATCGAAAACCCTGAAGATATACTTCATCAATATTAATCATAGGAGGAAACTATGCCTGACGTAGAAGAAAACAAAACAGTTGACATTGATACATCTGGTCCAGGTGCTGAAATTGAATTAGAAAATGATTCTAAAGAGACAGAAGCTCCAGAAGTAGAAACACCAGAAGTTGAAGCTAAAACTGAAGAAGTAGAAAAGAAAGAAGAACCAAAAGAAGAGAAAGAAAAAGAATTAGAACAGTACAGTGAATCTGTACAAAGAAGAATAGCTAAACTAACCCATAAGTGGAGAGAAGCAGAGAGACAAAAAGAGGAAGCTGCTCAATTTGCAAAAGCGCAAATTAAATTAAAAGAAGAAGCTGAAGCTAAAATCTCAAAGCTTGAACCAGGATACTTGCAATCTACAGAAGATAGTATCACTTCAGGTCTACAAGCAGCACAAGCTAAACTTGCTGCAGCTAGAGAAGCAAATGATCTAGGTGCTGAAGCAGAAGCTTTAACTGCTATATCTGAACTTGGTTATAAAAAAGCTAAACTTACTGAAACTAAAGTGGCTCAGGAAGAGTTTAATAATAAAAAGAAACAACAACCAGAGGTCAAATTAGATCAAACACCTAGACAACAACAAGCTCCAGATCCAAAAGCGGAAGAATGGGCAGCCAGAAATACATGGTTTGGTCAGGATAATGCTATGACTTATACGGCATTTGATCTACATAAAACCCTAACGGAACAAGAGGGTTTTGACCCACAGTCAGATGAATATTATCAAGAGATTGATAAAAGAATAAGACTTGAATTCCCACACAAATTTGATACAAATAGATCTAATTTAGGGGAAGGATCGACCAAACCCGTACAAACAGTAGCTAGTGCGAAGCGAAGTACAAATACTGGTCGCAAAACCGTGAGACTCACACCGTCTCAAGTCGCAATTGCTAAAAAATTAGGTGTGCCACTTGAAGAGTATGCGAAACAATTAAAAATCACGAAGGAGGTATAAGCATATGAGTAATGAAAATGAAACAAGAACTTCTCGTGCGAGTCAGACTAGAGAAAAAGAATCTCGAAAAAAAGTTTGGACTCCACCGTCATCTTTAGATGCACCCCCTGCGCCGACAGGATTTCAGCACAGATGGATAAGAGCTGAAAGTTTAGGCTTCCAAGATACAAAAAATATCGCTGGAAGAATAAGATCAGGATACGAATTAGTTAGATCTGATGAATATCCAGATTCAGACTTTCCAATTGTTGAAGACGGCAAATACAAGGGAGTGATCGGAGTTGGTGGCCTTTTGCTTGCAAGGGTACCGGAAGAGATCGCACAACAACGTTCTGAATACTATGTTAAACAAGGTGCAGACAATGTTGAAGCAGTCGATAACGATCTTATGAAGGAGCAGCACCCAAGTATGCCTATCAATATTGATAGACAAACTCGTGTAACTTTTGGTGGTACAAAGAAATCATAAGATTTTATACCAACTGAAGTAAGCTAAACTAAATGTCTATAAGGAGGACACAACTATGGCAAATAAAGACGCTGCTTTCGGTTTAAAACCGATCGGAAAAGTTGGTCAGAATAGAGACAACGGTGGTTTATCTGAATATAGTATTGCAGCATCTGCAACAGCTATCTATTTCCAAGACCCAGTTGAAATGTTAGCAACTGGAACAATTGGAGTAGCTGCAGCAGGCGATGTTTTAATCGGATCACTAAACGGTGTTTTCTTTACTGATGCAACATCAAGCAAGCCTACTTTTGCGAATCATTTAGATGCATCTAACACTGCAACAGACATTGTTGGATTCATATCTGATGACCCGTATGAGAGGTTTGAAGTACAATCAAACAACGCAGGCGCTTCTGCACAAACTGATATTGGTAATGTTGCTAATATTGCATACGCAGCAGGAAGCTCACCTGATTACGTTTCAAAAGTAGAACTAGACGATGGAGATTTAGCAACTACTGATGGCCAATTAAAGGTTATCGGTGTTTCTAAAGACCCTGACAACAATGATCTTACTTCTGCAAACGTAAACTTTGTTGTTACAATTAACGAACACTTCTTGAAACAAGAAGCAGGTATCTAATAAGGAGTAAATAACTATGGCGATATCAAGAGGACAACTAGTTAAAGAACTAGAGCCAGGTTTGAATGCTTTATTCGGCCTGGAATATAAACGTTATGAGAATCAGCATGCTGAAATATACACTACTGAATCTTCAGACAGAGCGTTTGAAGAAGAAGTTATGTTATCAGGTTTCGCTCAAGCTCAAGTTAAACCAGAAGGAAGTGGAGTAACTTTTGACAATGCTCAAGAGACTTTCACTGCAAGATATACACACGAAACTGTGGCTCTTGCCTTCTCTATAACTGAAGAAGCAATTGAGGATAACTTGTATGACAGACTTGCTAGTAGATATACTAAAGCATTAGCTAGATCTATGGCGAACACTAAACAAGTTAAAGCTGTTAATCCATTGATTAATGGTTTCGGTACATTCACTTCAGGTGATGGTTCTGCATTATTTGCAACTAACCACCCAACTGTAAGTGGAACTGTATCAAACACATTAGCAGTGGCTGCTGACTTAAATGAAACTTCATTAGAGCAATCATTAATTGACATTGCTGCAATGACAGACGAAAGAGGTCTAAAAATTGCTGCAAGAGGTACAAAAATGATTATTCCTTCTGAGCTTCAATTCACAGCTGAGAGATTAATGAAATCTCAAGGTAGAGTCGGAACAGCAGACAACGATGTTAACGCAATCGTGTCTATGGGAATGGTTCCTCAAGGTTACAGAGTGAACAATTTCTTAACAGACCCAGATGCGTTCTACATCTTAACTGACGTGCCTAACGGTATGAAGATGTTTGACAGAAGCCCAATTAAAACGGCTATGGAAGGCGACTTCGATACTGGTAACGTGAGATACAAAGCTAGAGAAAGATACTCATTTGGTGTATCTGACTTTAGAGGTATTTTCGCATCACCAGGTGCATAATAATTAATTTGAATGAGGCGAGACACAATCTCGCCTCATTTAGAAAGTAAAAAGAAATACTCATGAAAAAATTTACAGTTACCATAAACGCGTACGGTCATTATGCAAAATTTATAGTATCATCTAACGATGATGCAGTTTCCCTCGAGCAAGCAATAGTTGACAAACTAGGACTAAATGATATAAAATGGGAATATGTTGGAGAAAATGTATTTGACTCCAACAAGTACAGAATAACCTATGAGGAGGTTATAAATGACGATGCAACCGCACATCCAGGATCTCTACAAACAAAAGGAGACACTGGACCTAAAATGGAAGCAAGAGCATCTTAATCAAGGTAGATATACCTTGAATATGGTAAGGATCGACGACCAAGTTAAAAAGATCGTTCAACATATAAAAAAGGCTGAGGCCAAAGAAGCCCACCTTAGAAATAAAGTTGATGCCATTGCTCCACAAGTTTCTGTAGCTACTTAATAAAAAGCTACATCGTTGGAAAAAATCCACTCCACATCACAGGCTCTCTTGCACTCTACTAAAAACTAGTATATAAAAACTTTACTATACAATTAAATTAGAACATAGACGCGTATAGTCGACGGCCTAGAGACTATGTTCGGAAACTAGGAGGATACAATTATGGCAAACACTACATTTACAGGACCGGTAACATCATTAAATGGTTTTATTGGTGGACCTAACGTTAACGCAGGAGACACCCAACAAGGTGGAAAAACTCCTTATACAGTTACAGACGCTAACACAATCACAGACGGAACTAATAGTCTTGAAGCATCTGCTAATGAAGGTGTATTAGTTTACGTACAAGATGGTGCAGCAGGCTCAGCTGTTTATGCTTTTTCAGATGGTACAAACTGGAAAAGATTAGACACGTTAGCAAACATATCTGCATCGTAATAAATAATTAATGTGGGCCTTCGGGCCCACACAATTTTAATAGGAGAAAACTATGGCGGCAAAAGGTGACGTAAAAGCAGTAAGAGTTGCAGGAACGGGCGCAGTATTCGCTGGAAGAACAAGACTAAGAGGACTTATTCTTGCTTCTGATGGTGGCGGTGCAGGTTCAATAATTCTACAAGACAATACTGATAGTACAACTTTATTTCAAGGAGACTGTCCAACAGGAGATGTTTTTGCATTTAATATTCCAGAAGATGGAATATTATTTCCTGGAGGAATGAAAGTTTCTACTATCACAAATATTGCAGGTGCAACATTACTTATAGATAAATAAGAGGTTTAAATGGCAACTTCTGGTACAACAACATTTGAATCTACGTTTAGTATTGATGATATTATTACTGAAGCGTATGAAAGATTAGGTCGTTTTGATTATTCAGGAAACGATTTAAGATCTGCAAGACGTTCTTTAAATATAATGTTTCAAGAATGGGCGAACAGAGGTTTGCATTATTGGCAAGTAAAAAATAATTCAATCACATTAGTAAATGGTCAATCAGTTTATACAATGTTTAGATCAACATCTGATGGAACTTCTGATGCAACTGCAGTTTATGGCGTAGATGATATACTAGAAGCTGTGTATAGAAACTCTTCTTCAGTTGATTTTCCTCTTACAAAAATAAATAGATCAGCATATCAAGGTCTTTCAAATAAAACTCAAACAGGTGTACCTACCCAATACTATGTTCAAAGATTTATTGATAAAATTACAATTACTTTGTACCTGACGCCTGGTGCAAGCGAAGCAGGTAATTTTTTAAATTACTATTATGTAAGCAGAATACAGGATGCCGGAAACTATACTAACGAAGCAGATGTACCATATAGATTTGTGCCTTGTATGGTTGCAGGTTTATCTTACTATCTATCACAAAAAATAAATCCACAACTTACACAACAAATGAAATTATTGTATGAAGATGAATTAAAAAGAGCACTAGAAGAAGATGGTTCTGCTTCAAGTTCTTTCATAACACCAAAAACTTATTATCCAAATGTCTAATTTATCTAGAGGAAAATATGCACAATTTATTTCTGATCGTTCTGGTCAAGCATTTCCATATTCAGAAATGGTTATTGAATGGAATGGATCAAGAGTACATGTTTCTGAATTTGAAGAAAAGCATCCACAGTTAGAACCAAAACCAACCACAGCAGATGGTCAAGGTTTAAGAAACGCAAGACCACAAATCTTTACTCAGGCATCAGGTGATGGTGGTTTTATGAATGTAGATTTAAATTTACCAGGAGATTTTGCATTTCAGTCAAGTGGTATGATTCCTGATGATGGATCTTCTGTAAATAATAAAAGACAAGCATTTATGTCTTTAGGTAACGTAAGTATAACCGGAGTTGTAAATAATACTCTAGTTATTCCTACTGCTATATCATCAAGTCTATCTTTAAATAGTGTTACAACTACAACTACTTCAGTTACAGTTTATGCAGTGACAGTTGCTAATCCTGGATCTGGAAACAAGTATTATATAGATGGAGTTCAACAAGATACTTTATCTTTAACAATAGGATCAACATATAGATTTGATCAGTCTGATGCTTCAAATGATAATCATCCACTAAGATTTTCAACAACAAGTGGTGGAACACATTCTGGTGGAACAGAATATACAACAGGTGTTACTACATCTGGCATAGCTGGACAAGCAGGTGCTTATACTGAAATAACTGTTGATGCAAGTGCACCTAGTACGTTATACTACTATTGTACAAATCACTCTGGAATGGGAGGTCAAATTAATATATCATGACGTATGATGAACTAGTACAAAAAATTAGGGATTACACAGAAGTTGATGCAAATGTTTTGACTTCAACTATTGTAAATGGAATTATATCTGATGCAGAATTTAGAATACTAAGAGATGTAGATTCAGATAATAATAGAAGATATGTAACTGCTCAATTAGTTTCTGGAACAAGATTTATAACTACACCAGAAAATTTATTAACTATTAGATCAGCTCAGATTGTAGATTCTGATGGTACGGGAGCAGCCAATAATAGAGATTTTTTACAATATAGAGATACTAGTTTTATGTCTGAATTTAATCCTACTGAATCTACAGGAGTTCCAAAATACTATAGCAACTGGGACGAAAATACTATAGTTGTATCTCCTACACCTAATGCTACATATACTATTCAGGTAAATTATATCTTGAAACCAAGCGGATTATCTAGTACAAATGCTACTACATATCTAAGTCAACAATTTCCCAATGGCTTATTATATGCGTGCTTAGTTGAAGCATTTTCTTTTCTGAAGGGCCCAAATGATTTGTTGCAATTATACGAAGGAAAGTATAAACAAGTTGTTGAAGGCTTCTCAGTAGAACAAATGGGAAGACGAAGACGAGATGAATATCAAAGTGGTGTTCCTCGAGTCGGTGGAAAATAATAAGGAGAAAAAACTATGGCGATTACACAAGCACTTGCAAACTCGTTCAAAAAGCAACTGTTAGACGGTGATCATTCGTTCGCGAGTTCGGGTGGTGACGTTTTTAAAATAGCTCTTTATACTTCCTCAGCTACTCTAAACTCAGCTACAACTTCTTTTACTGCAGGTAATCAAGTTAGTAACACGGGTCAATATACTTCTGGTGGCGGAAAACTTACAGGCAATAACACTTCAATTGCATCAGGTGTTGCGATTGTAGATTTTGCTGATAGATCTTTCACAGGTGTAACATTGACTGCTAGAGGAGCTTTAATCTATAACACTTCATCAACTGCAACTAATGCAGCTGTTGCGGCTTTAGATTTTGGGGCAGATAAAACAGCTACATCAGGAACTTTTACGATACAGTTTCCAGCTTTTACAACAGCAGCAGCGATTCTAAGAATTTCTGGGTAATACATAGGAGCAGCTTCCTATGTCTAAAACTTGGGGTTCACTCGCATGGAGCGTAGGAGATTGGGGCAGTCAGACTGATTCTACTGTCTCTATAAGCGGGATAGCTATGTCTGCTTCTACAGGAAGCAGTACAGCGGACGGAACTGTAGAGTTCGGTTGGTCGAGATTAGCTTGGGGTGAAAACGCTTGGGGTATTTCAGGAGACGTTAGAGTTACTGGAGTAACTGCTTCTGCTTCTTTAGGTAATGAATCAATTGTTATAGATGCAAATGTAATTCCAACCGGAGTTTCTGCAACATCAAATTTAGGTACAGCAGTTTTAGATGCAACTGGTGTAGGTTCAGTAACAGGTATATCTATTTCTACAAATTTAGGAACAGCTGATGCTGGTCCTGATGCAATGGCAACTGGAATTAGTTTTAGTGCTAACGTAGGAACTCTTGATGCATTTAACGCTGAAGGTTGGGGTAGATATGGTTGGGGTATATTTGATTGGGGTGTTTCAGGTGAATGGGAATTTGTAACACCAACAGGCATTTCAATGTCTTCAAATGTTGGAACAATATTAGCAGCAGGAACCGGTGGTGTAATTTTAACTGGTATTAGTATGACTGCTGATGAAGGAACAGTTGATCCTTCTCCAGATGCAACAGTTACAGGTATTGGATTTGGTATGGCTGTTGCCACAGGAACTGTAGTTACAGGTACCGGTGAAACAGATATTACTGGAATAGCTATGACAGCTAATCTAGGAACTGCAATTGGAAATGCAAATACTATTGCAAGTCCTTCAGGAATACCAATAACAGTAGTTTTAAGTGAAGAAAGTGTTGTTGGAGATGCTACTGCTCAATGCACTGGAATCGCCTTGACTATGTCATTAAATTCTGCTAATGCTTTGATCTGGAACAATGTAAATACAGGTTCAGCACCTATAGATCCACCAGGTTGGCAAGAAGTACCAACGAGAGCTGCATAATGAGTTTGACACAAACTCAATTTTTTAGTAAATTAACGACAATAAGGAATTTAAATTATGGCAAATTCAACATCAGCTAATTTAAAATTAACGGTTCAAGCTACTGGTGAAAACTCGGGAACTTGGGGACAAATTACAAATACAAACTTATTAATTTTAGAACAAGCAATCGGTGGTTTTACAACTTTCAACGTAACTAATGCTAGTAGAGCACTAACATTTACTAATGGTGCAATATCAAATGGTAAAAATGATGTTATTAAATTAACAGGAACTCTAGCGGGAAATTTAAATGTAACAATTCCGGATGGAATTGAAAAAGTTTATAATGTACAAGATGCATGTGACCATGCAGGAAACACTTTAACTTTTAAAACATCATCAGGTACAGGTGTTCTTTTATGTGAAGGAAATAACTATGTATTATATTCTGATGGTACAAACATTGTAAAATTATCTGAACAAAGAAATTGGAGAGTATTTACAGCATCTGAAACAGTTCAAGCAGGTGCTAAATGCTTAGTGAATACAAATGGAGGAGCTGTAACAATTACGCTACCTGCATCACCAAGCACTGGTGACACGGTATCATTTGTAGATCAAGGATACGATTTTAATACTAACGCGTTGACTATTGGCAGAAACAGCTCTAATATAGTAAACGCAGCATCTGACCTTGTTGTTAATACACAAGGTGCAGGTCTTGAATTAGTTTATTCAGGTGATGCAACAACAGGATGGACTTACACGGAGAAATAATATGGCAGCAAAAGGAAATTGGACAATAGTATTTGAAGATAAAGCAATCATTAAAAATTATGCAGAAGGTGCTAATGAAGGTGTTGGATACAGAATTGATGATGATGCTTTTTGGAATGAATCAAAATTTTCTAATATTTGGGCTATTCAATACGGCACTTCTAATACTTCTGACGAAGTAGAGCACAGAGATGAAACTCCTCATTGTAGTTATGCAGATGCAGATTTAGGTGACATTAGTCAATTTAGTAATAGATGGGACTCAGCTCACTTATCTAAATTACAGTCAGATTGGGATGAAGATACTTTATCAATTGAAGATCCAGAAGGATCAGAAACTTTTAGAGACGAAACAGAATCGGAGAAAATTGCTAGACTAGGCGCAAGACCTACATCATATTCTTCGTAGGAGAAAACATGGCAAATTACGAAGCGACTAAATATGATTACTCAGGTGCAAGCCTTACTGGTATTGAAGGTATCCCTACAGCAACTATTATACCATGGTCTTCTTCTTCAGTACCATCAGGATATTTAGAATGTAATGGTCAAGCAGTTTCAAGATCAACGTATGCTGCTTTATTTGCAATCATAGGTACAACTTACGGAGCAGGTGATGGTTCATCTACTTTTCTTGTTCCAGATCTTCAAGATAATATAGCATTAGGTAAATCTAACAACAAAGCTTTAGCGTCAACAGGTGGTGCTAATACTGTAGCTAAAACTGGAAATATAGGTGGTTCAACAGCCAATGCAACTTTATCAACTCCACAACTTGCTTCTCATAATCACAATCAAGGAGTAGCTGCAGGTCCAGGTAGATTTAGAAAAATAAGTATACCCCAATATCAAGCAGCAGCTAAAAATGGATCAGCTACACCAAATACAGGTTCAGGTGGTGGACATTCTCACAATATGAGCGCCAATTTTTCTGGGGATGCAACTTCAGTTATTCAACCTTATTTAACAATTATATACGTAATAAAAACTTAGGATAAATTATGTCAAACTACGAAGCAACAAAATATGATTTCGACGCAGCAAACCTTACAGGTATTGAAGGAATTCCTACAGCAACTATTGTGCCTTGGTCTGATTCTTCAGTCCCATCAGGTTTTTTAGAATGTAATGGTGCAGCAGTTTCAAGATCAACTTACTCTGCATTGTTTGCAATTGTAGGTACAACTTATGGCGCTGGGGATGGTTCAAGTACTTTTAATGTACCTGACTTACAAGATAACGTACCGGTTGGAAAATCAAATAACAAAGCAGTAGGTTCAACAGGTGGTGCTAATACTGTAGCAGCCACTGGAAACGTAGGTGGTTCAACAGCTAATGCAAGTTTATCAACTCCACAACTTGCTTCTCATAGTCACCCAAGAGCTGCAACTTATGTTAGACCTCCAAATAAAAACAACAACCCTGGACAAGATAACCCAGAGTATACAGCATTCGGTAACACAAATACTAGTTTAGGTAACGCTGGTTCAGGAGGTGCACATAGTCATAATATGAGTGCAAACTTTAGTGGTGATGCTGTTTCAGTTTTACAACCTTATTTAACTATAATATATATTATTAAAACTTAGGATAAATTATGTCAAATTACGAAGCAACAAAATATGATTTCGATGGGGCAAACCTTACTGACATTGAAGGTATCCCTACAGCAACTATTATTCCTTGGTCTGATTCTTCAGTGCCGTCTGGATATTTAGAATGTAATGGCCAAACAGTTTCAAGAAGTACTTATTCAGCATTATTTGCAATTGTAGGGACAACTTATGGTGCAGGTGATGGTTCCTCTACTTTTGCTGTTCCTAATTTGTCTGACAATGTAGCAATTGGAAAATCTAATAATAAAGCTTTAGCATCAACAGGTGGTGCTAATACTGTAACAACAACTGGAAACGTTGCGGGGAGTACAGCCAATGCAACTTTATCAACTCCACAACTTGCTTCTCATAGTCACCCCAAAGGATACGCTAATTTTAATCCTGCTTATAGATCTAATAGACCAATGAGTCACCCATATCAAGGACCTACAGCCAGTCCATCTGGTTCAGGTAATACAGGTTCAGGTGGTGGTCACTCCCACAATATGAGTGCCAATTTTTCTGGGGATGCTACTTCGGTTGTGCAGCCTTATCTAACTGTAATGTATCTTATAAAAACTTAATTATTTTAACATCATCCAAGATGTTAAAATATATTTTTCACCAGAAAGTGGTGGGTTACCTCTGTGTAAATAAGGAAATGCTGCAGGCCAAATAACTATTCTACCTTTTTTAGGTTGTACTCTTTTTGAAAAATGTAAGAATTCTGTTTCTCCACCTTCTTCAACATCATTTAAATATATTGAATAAACAAAAGCTCTAGGTTCATTTTCATGTCCTTTTCCATGTTCTATATGCCAAACATGATAACCTTCTGTAGGTAAAGTTTTTTGTATTTTTAAATCTGTAAAATAAAAAGACTCTTCATAAGCTTGGTCTGCACCTGTATTTTTTACATAATGATTCCAAGCTATATCAAAATTTAACATCATTGGTTTTAATGATTCCCACCAAACATCTATATTATTAGGTGCTGCAAAATATTGTTGATCTTGTTTATGTGTTATAGATGATTTTTCAAAAGCTATTCTATTTAATGTATTATTAAATTTATTTTGATCTTCAAATAATTTAATAGCTTTATCGCATTCTTCTGGTCTAATATAATTATCATAGACACCTATGAAGTTAGTTATATTAACGGTTTTTTCAATCGCATCCATTTTAAATCCTCTTCGTGTGCTTTATTTCCTGTATTTTTAAAATACTTATCATATTGATGTCTTGTGAAATGTCCAGCTTTATCTACATAGTGAAAAAAAACTTGTGCCATACCTTCACCTTTATATATGCCTGGTCTTTCATGTTTTTGAAAAACTCCATTATATATAATACCATCACCTTCATCCAATTCAAATTTTTTACCTTCAATTACAATAGGCCAGTTATCATTTTTTTTAATACATGCAGTAATAGATACTTCACAAGAAGGTCTATCTCTATGTTTACGTAGCGATCCTCCGTATACATAATATCTCCAATATGTATATGTTGGAAACAAACTTAATTTAGATTCTTTCTCTACAAAAGATAATTTAGTTTCTAACAAAGTATCCATTAAAGAATCATTGTACCACGCCGGAGAAAAAGATTGAGGATCAATAAAATAATCTGTAGTGGAATGTAGTTTATTAATACAATATTTCTGAAGAATATTTAATTCTTCTTTACTAAAAAAATTTTTAATTAATTTATTTTTTATTGTAGCCATGCAACTATACTATACCTTGTTCCTTTTGTAATGGGTTGAATACCATGTGGATACATGAAATTACTTGGAAAAAATACTATTGATCCAGTGTTTAGTTTTAATCTTTTTATTTCTTTTTGTTTTTGATCTGCAAAAACTAAATCTCCACCTTCATACTTATTATTTAAATTCATAATAATACTTAAATGTCTTGGTGCAGATGTGCCTTGATCGGTATGTGAATCATATTTTCCACCAACCCCATATTTTAATAAATCTATTTGATTAATTTCAGAACTTTCCATCGCTGGAAATTTAATTTTATAAAAACTATATAATCTTTCTATTTCTTTCTTTATATAATTCCAATAAAAAATGTTTGTAGGAGTTTCATTATTTACATGAAAGCCTTTTACATTTCTTACATTTTTATGTAAGCCTCCAGTGGTAGTTAAATATTCTTTTGCTCTATGATCTATAAATGGTATCATTTTTTTTATAAAATCTTTATCAATTATATTATCTAATTTAACAACTGCTTCTAAATGATCCATAATTTTATTAACAAACTTTCCCAGCGTTGAAAGATATTATTAATCTTTCCTCGTCTTTTTTCAATGTTTTAACTTCATGAGGAATCATTGAAGGAAACAATAATAATGTATTAGCTTTAAATTTATGATCATATGGATTAAACTTTTTACTGTAGAAAACAGTTGGGCTAGGATTGTTTCCTTTTATATAAATAATTCCAGAATATATAGAAGATTCATGAAAGTGAATAGAGTGACCATGATCTGTATTATATAACTGAGCCCAATTGTTATCTAGAAACAATTTATGTTTATCTAAAATATTAGTGATTTGTTTTTTTAAATTTTTTAATATAGGAAAATTCAAGATGTTAAATGTGGTAAAAGTAGTTTTACACTCTGAGATTTCTTTGGACCCATATGCATCTAAATTTTTTACCATCATTAAAATTTGATTTACTTCTTCATTGGTAATTTTTAATATATATTCATAGAATAGATTTTCATGAGCAAATGGATCAAACTTTACCATATTATATTGATACTTTCATTTTCCTTATTTATAAGATATAAAGCACTATATGCTACAAAAATTAAATTTCAAGCCTGGTTTTAATAAGATGACAACAGAATCCGGAGCCGAGTCTCAATGGGTTGATGGTGATTTTGTCAGATTTAGATATGGACTACCTGAAAAAATAGGTGGTTGGAATCAATTAACAGCAGGTAGTCTAACTTTACCTGGAGTAGCACGTGCTCAACACAGTTTTACAAGTATCGCTGGAGAAAAATATGCAGTGATAGGAACATCACAAGGTTTATTTCTATATTATGGAAATGACTTTTACGATATATCTCCGTTAGATACTGCTATTACTGGATTTACTTTTACATCTACAACTGGATCAGCAACCGTTACAATTAATAAAACATCTCATGGTTTAACTGCAGGTAGATTTTTTACATTTACTTCTGTAACATTACCTGGAGGCGGTGCTACAGGATACACAACATCTGATTTTGAAGACACGCCTTATGAAGTTGTAACAGCAGATACAAATAGTTTTACAATTACGATGGCATCAAATGAATCTGGAACTGGAATGACAGCTGCAGGTTCTGCAACTGTTAATCCTTACGTTCAAGTTGGTCCTACATTTCAAACAGCAGGATATGGTTGGGGCACAGATACTTGGAGCACATCAACTTGGGGCACAGAGAGAACAACTAGTGACGTAATTCTGGAACCAGGAAAATGGAGTCTTGATAATTTTGGACAAGTATTAGTCGCAACTATTGCAGGAGGAAAAACATTTACTTGGAATGCAGGTGCAGCAAGCGCAAGAACAATTAGAGCGTCAACAACAACTACAAATTTTGAAACAACAAACAATCCAACGTCATCTAGATTAACACAAGTGTCAGATAGAGATAGACACTTGTTTCATTTTGGAACAGAAACAACAATTGGTAATTCATTAACTGTTGATCCGATGTTTATAAGATTTTCTAATCAAGAAGATTTAAATACGTATGCATCAAATATTACAAATACTGCAGGTAGTTTTAGATTGGATAAAGGAAATAAAATTGTAGGAGCTGTATCTGGTAAAGATTATACTTTAGTTTTAACTGATAGCTCTGCGTATGTAATTCAATTTGTTGGTCCACCATTTACTTTTTCTGTAAAACAAGTTGGTACAAATTGTGGATTGATTGGTCAAAAAGCTTTGAGTTACTCTAATGGTATTGTATTCTGGATGTCAGGTGAAGGTGGATTTTTTGCATACGATGGTACTGTTAAATCATTACCTTGTTTAGTTGAAGACTTTGTATTTAATACTGATGGTGATAATTTAGGTATAAACTTTAATGCAAGCGAACTTGTGTATGCAGAGCATAATACACTTTATAATGAAGTAAATTGGTTTTATCCAAAATCAGGATCAGAGCAAATAGATAGAGTGGTTACATATAATTATGGGGAACAGGTTTGGACTACAGGATCACTAGCTAGAACAAGTTATATAGATACAGGTGTATTTGATGCACCCTATGCAACAGAATATAATAAAACTGCAACTCCAAATTTTCAAATTCAAGGTATAACAAATAGATTTGGAGCATCAACTTATTATGCTCATGAAGTAGGAACTGATCAGGTAAACAGTTCAGGTACAACAGCGATTGCTGCTTTTATTAAATCTGGAGATTATGATATTACATCAAGTAAAAGCGCCCTGGGTCAGGCCACAGGAATGGTAAACTACAAAGGAGATGGAGAGTTCTTTATGTCTGTTAAAAGATTTATACCTGATTTTGCTATACAAACAGGTAATACAAAAATCACATTACTATTAAATAACTATCCGAACAATACAGCATCTAGCTCACCGTTAGGTCCCTTTACAATTACATCATCTACTGATAAAGTAGATACCCGTGCAAGAGGAAGACTCGTAGCACTAAAGATAGAAAACGATGGCACAGGTGAAACTTGGAGATATGGAACTCTAAGACTTGATGCACAACCAGACGGAAGAAGATAATGGCAAACATTTTTGATGTACCACTTTATAATTCAATTATATATCCACGAACTCCAGCTATAGGTATAGAAACTTTAAATCAAATTCCACCTATGGAAGATGATCTACCATACGCACCTGAATATGGTGAAGGTTTTTTAATGAATACTACATTACCGTATGAGCAATTTCTTACACCAAAAATAGACATGGGAGCTATGGGAGTTACTCCACAATTAGCTCAAAACATTCCTACAACCTTTAGTAGTCTACCTCCAAATCTAGGTGTTGCTACTCAGGCTGATGAAGAAACAGAAGAATATGAAGTTGATGAATTTGGTTATAGAAAAGAACCAAATAAATTAGGAGGCATTTTAGATTTATTTGCAGGCATAGCAATACCTGGTTATGGTATACTAAAAAATATGGCTCGAGGTGGTTTAGACGGATTAAGAAGATTAGGTCAATCTGATTTTGCTCAATCAGAAACTCATATGGAATTTTTAGATAGAATAAGAAACAAAAACACTAGAACAAATGATTCTTCAGCAGCAGACCTACAAACTGAAATGGCAAACAGATCATCAGCTGTTCAAACTGATCAAGATAGAGGTAGAGGAGATAGACCTGGTGGAGCTAATCGTTCTACTTCTTCTAGAGGACACAGCTACAGTAGAGACAGTTCATCATTTGGAAAGAGTTTTCACGGTGGCTAAAATAACTTCATACATACCTGAACCAAAGGAAGAATATGATGCTGAAAACCAAAGACAGATTCTTCGTGCAATTGATACAATCAAAAATGAACTTAATACATCTTTCTTAGAAGATTTAAAACAGGAGCAAGAAAGATTTACTTGGTTAATGCATGGCTAACATATATAAAAACGCAAAGGCAGATTTAGATTCTACAAGTGAAGTAACTTTATATACTTCACCTTCAAACTCTAGAGCTATAATAAAATCTATTTTACTTCATAATGATTCAGGATCTGGTGCTGATATTTCAATGAAAGTTGTTAATGCTTCTTCAGCAGAGTTTCCTATATTTACACAACTTTCAACAACTGCTAGATCAACAAGTCAAATATTGACTGAGCCATTAATTCTTGAAGAAAGTGAAGCGTTAAAATGCACAGCCAGTGTAGCTGATAGATTAATAGTAATTGTATCTATACTTGAAATTAATAAAGATTAGTGTTATTAGAATAACAGAATGAATAAAGATAAATTAGAACACACTCACGATAATGGCGTTACTCACTCTCATGAAGGTGGTGATGTTCCACATACACATGATATACCAAAAATAGATTGTGTTAGTACAACAACATACAGAAATACTAAAACTGGAGAAGTGTTTAAAGAGAAAGTAGAAGGACCTGATATTGTACAAGATGTTACAGTTCAAATTACTAATAAAGGTCTTGAAGTATTTCAGAAAGTAATGAATCAAAAAAATGATAAAGATAATAAGTAACGTCTTAAATAAAGAAGAGTTGTTTGCCCTGCATACAGGTTTGGTTTCAAATAATATGTGGTCATTAAATAGAAATAGCACAATAAATGGAATAGGTGGTGCTTTTCCTGGAGTTATATTTATGGATAATGAGGAAGTAGTATATAATGATTCTTATTGGTTGGGATATTTTAATTGTTTATTTGATAGAATAAATACAGAATTACGAAAACAACATAATTTTCAAATTCAAAGAAGAATAAAAAGAATAGCTTTGAATGCTCAAAATGATAATCATTTTACAGAATTTCATCAAGACAGTAATGATACTAGTTATAGTATTGTAGGATTTTTAACACCGCAATGGGCCGAAGATTGGGGAGGAGAATTAAATATAGAAGGAAAAGTTATTAAATATAATCCAGGTGATTTTATATTATTTGACTCTAACCAACTACATGCATCACAACCAATAAAAAAAATACCATATTGGAGAACATCAGTTAGTTATGTCATTCACAAATAATAATCCTAGAGGTGGAACAGAATTACAATTTGAGTTTTTACAAAAACATGTAGATTCTAAAATATTAAATCAGGTACAAATATGTACATCAGTGCCTGAAAAGATTCCATTACATCCAACTAAAGTAAATATACTTTGGCAAAAAAATTCTTACGATCAACCGAATCTTGCACCATGGTTTAGTGATTCAACTAATCACAGTAAGTACGATTGGTATGTATTTAATAGTCATTGGTCATATGAAAAGTTTAGAACATACTTTAAATTACCTACTGAAAAATGTGTTGTTATAAAAAACGGTGTAGAGAAAATAGAACCTGTAGCAACTACATATCAGAAGGGAAAACAAATTAAGATAATACATCAAAACACACCTTGGAGAGGATTGAATGTTTTATTAGGTGCGATGCAGTTAATAAAGAACCCACTAATTACATTAGACGTATATTCTTCTACAGAAGTATATGGAAAAGATTTTTACGAACAGAATGATAAATATTATAAAACACTTTATGAACAAGCAGATTTATTACCTAATGTAAATTACATCGGTTACAAATCAAATGAATATATTAGAGAACATTTAAAAAATTATAGAATGTATGCATATCCAAGTACATTTGAAGAAACATCTTGTATCTCTTTATTAGAATGTATGTCAGCAGGTTTGTATTGTATAACAACAGATCTGGGTGCATTGTTTGAAACAGGTGCAGAGTTTCCTATCTACATTCCATATACAGATAACTATAAATTATTGGCTACTAAATTTGCTGCTGCTATCGAAGCAGCTGCACAATCTTTAGAAAGTGAAGCAGTAAACGAACATTTAAAATTTCAAATTAAATATACAAATAAATATTATAATTGGGATAAACAGGGTTTATCTTGGACACGATTTTTACAAGGAGCAATCAATGCAAAACAATGATCCAATATGGTTTAATAAACAAGAACCAAATAAAGACACTTATCAAACTATAAAAACAGGTAGTGTTGTTACCGAAATAAATGTAGGTGGTAAACCTAAGTATAAAATTATGGTATGTACACCATGTCACTCTGATGTATCTATGCATTACACACAAGCAGTGTTAAAGTTTCAACAAGAGTGTATTAAAAATAATATACTAGTTAGTTTTACATTACTAAAATCATCTTTAGTTACACAAGGTAGAAATCTATGTGTAGCTGATTTCTTGAGTCATGAACACGATTATGAATATTTATTGTTTATAGATTCAGATATAGATTTTCAGTTTTCTACTATCATGAAAATGATTGAAAAAGATAAAGATGTTATCGCATGTCCATATCCAATGAAGACTATCGATGAAGATAAAATGTGGCTAGCACTTACAGAAAAGTATGAAATGATAAGAAAGAAAAGCGATGTTATCAAGTCTGGATATATGTATCCAATAAAGGTACCAGATAAAAACAGAATTGTTATGGAGAATGATATAATAGAAACAACGCATGTGCCTACAGGATGTATGTTAATAAAAAGACATGTTCTTACAAAAATGATAGAAAAATATCCTGAATTAGAGATATTTCAACCAACTATTATTAATGGTAAAGAAGTAAAGAAACCTAATTTTTATAATTTATTTGATACTTTACATGACCCAGATACTAAGAGATACTATGGCGAGGACTTTGGTTTTTGTCAAAGATGGACAGATATGGGTGGTAAAGTATTTGCTTATGTGTCTGACTATATAACACATGTTGGAGAGCACTCTTATTGTGGTCGTTTCTTAGATGAATTACAGTCTTTAAAACGTGTTGACGATAGCGAAAAAATCAAATAAACTGAGATACTACAGGAATTATACCTGCTCTAAACTAGTTTAATTTATATATATGACAATATCACGTATGCAACAACCGAGACAAATGTATCAGGATGGCAGCATCATGCCTAGACTAAATCAATTAGGTAGTGGTGTTTCTTCTGCAGAACAAATGTTACAAGGTATTAATCAAAGATTAGATTCAGCTGAATCTACTTTAGGTGAAGGTGGTGCTATGCAACAACCCGCTTTGCAACAACCAATTGGACAACCAACACAAACGACTCCTTTTAATGGAAGAACTGTTGGTCTTATGCAACTTCCTCTTGGTGGTATGTTAGGTCCTACAATACCAACTGCAAATAATGTATCTCAAGGTAGGGAATCCTTTTTTGGTCAACCTTTGTTTGATACAGATGGATTTAGATTAGGAGATCAAAGATATGGAACTGGTTTAGTTGGTGGACCATCAATGGCATTACCTGGTTCCGGTTTAACAAATCAAACACCATTTCAATCACCAATAGTAGGAGCTATGAGAGGCATGGCAGCAGATGGTGGAATGATGGGTAGACAAAATTATGGCTTAGGTAGCCTTGTTAAATCAATTGGTAAAGGGATTAAAAAATTTGTTAAATCTGATTTAGGTAAAGCAGCACTTTTAGGTGTAACTGCTTTTGGATTACCTGGAGGAGCATTGGGTATGAAAGGTTTTTTACCACAAGCTTTTAAAACTGGAGCAAAACAATTTTTATTTGGTGGAGGTACAAAATTTTTACCAGGACCTGCAGTAAAAGGTGCTGCAGTTTCAAAACCAGGTATTTTTGGCGCACTTAAAAATTTTGTAGGTTCAAATATAGGTACAATAGCTTCAACAGTTATTCCATCTGTATTAGCTGCAGCAGGAGCTAAAGAAGAAGATATGCCGGAACTTCAACAAGATTCAGGAAAACTAGCTATGTTGTTAGAAAAAGGATACAGAAATTTAAATCCAGGTGTGTCAGACGAAGAAGTTGCTGAATTTGTAAGAACAAATGTAGCAGAAGGAGGTAGAATCGGTTATGCTATGGGTAGTCCAGAAGATAACGCGATTCAGGCAGCAGGCATCGAGGGTCTTCGATTAAATAAAAACCCTGCAGGAGTAACTGAATTAGACCTTAGAGAAACAGGTGGATTTATTCCTCCAGTTGGTGTAAAAGAAAAGGCAGATGACATTCCAGCAATGTTATCAAATAACGAATTTGTAATGACAGCAGACGCTGTAAGAGAATTTGGAGACGGTGACGTCGATAAGGGTGCAGAACGTATGTACGCTATGATGAAAACATTAGAAAACGGAGGAAGAGTATAATGGCAGAAGTCCAAGAGAGTAGAGTATTACCAGCGCCGTTTATAGAAGCGGAAGCAAAACTTTATTTAGATGATTTACAAAAAGCGATTGGTGGATATAAAACTGCAGATCTAACTAAAACATTTGGTCCACAGTTTATAGCAGAACAAGACGCATTACAAAAAAGAGCGCAGGAATTAGCGGAAACAGGTATTGGTGGTTATCAACCATTCTTACAAAGTTCACAAGCTGCTCAAGCACGAGCTGCAGAAGCTGCTCAAGCAGCAGGTCAATTTGTAGGACCTGATGCATATAAAGATTTTATGTCTCCTTATCAACAGGAGATAATTGATACAACTCTTTCAGAATTTGACAGACAAACACAAGCAGGTTTACCATCACTTAGAAATCAAGCGATTCAAGCCGGTGCATTTGGTGGAGCAAGAGAAGGTGTTCAAGAAGCAGAATTTTTATCTGGTCAAGCTAGAAACAGAGCTGCACTACAAGCACAATTATTAGGACAAGCATTTGGTCAAGCTCAACAGGCATCGGGTAGAGCTTTTGGTCAACAACAAGCTTTAGCAAACCAACAACAACAACTTGCCGCAGCTCAATTAGGATTAGGTAGTGCACAGCAATCATTCTTAGGTCAAGATGTAGGAGCTTTATCAACTTTAGGTGCACAAAACCAAGCACAGAAACAAGCAGAGTTACAAGCAAGTCAACAGCTAGCTCAACAACAATTAAATCAACCTTTAACAGCTGCACAACAATATGGTTCTGGAGTTACAAGTTTAATTTCAGGATACCCAGGTAAAACTGTACAAGAAGTTTCTCCTTCACCAAGTGCATTACAAACTGGATTAACCACAGGTGCAACGTTGGCTGGTATCTATAGATTATTTAACCCACCAGGAAAACAATCATAATGAAAACTTTAAGAAGACCTATGTTTAGAAGAGGAGGTGAAGTCGATGGTGGCATCACTTCTGGTATGAGATCAAATTTTAGTCAGGGTTCATACAGAGAAAGATTTGATAAAATTATGCAAGATTATTCAGCACCTGCTGTTGATCCTATTGCACAGTTATTAATACAAGGTGGACTAAGAGGTTTTTCAGAAACAGGTGGCGGTTCAACACTAGGTAATTTAGCGAAAGCTTTTGAACCTGCAGTTGGTCAAGCATTTCAAACTATGGGAAGCCAAAGAGATGCAGCAAAACAAGCTGCACTAACAGGTTTAGAAATAGATATTGGAGAAGAGAGAAGAATAGAAGATCTTGCAAGAGAAGCTAAACAAAGAAAAGAAGACCAAGATTTTGATTTAAGTAAAATAGATACTAAATCAAAAGCTGATATAAAAAAGTTAGAGAGAGAATATGAATTAAAAGATCAGTATGGAACAGGAGCTTCTACTTTACAAAAAGATTATTCACCAGAAAGAGTTTATTATGAAACTTTAAAAGAATATACTGATCCAAAAGCTGCTGGTTATATTACTACAATTCAACAAGAATACCCTGAAGCATTCGCAGAATTTGCTGCATATATTGGACCATCGATTAGAAAAAACGAAAATTTAAAAGGTGGTTTTATAGGAACTTTACCTAATAGAAAAAAAGGAAAAACAAGAGAATATATATTTGATGAAATGATTCCGGGTGCTATTTATTTTAAACCTGACACAAAAAGATTGTATGAAAGAGATCCGGAACAAAACATATTAATTGAATATGATCCGTATTCAGGTAAAAAATTAAGAGAAATACCATTAGAATAGGAGGGTTAAATGGCGACATATGACCCAACAAAAAACTTCCCCACAAAAAAGAAGTTAGCAAAAGGTGAAATAGAAGATTATATTGATCTTACTCCTGAAGCTGAAGAAGATAACGAGATATCACAATTTGAAGCTGGACTTGCAGGTGTTGCATCAGGTATTTTAAAAATACCTGAAGGCTTTGTATCTTTAGGTGCTGAACTTATGGATGCAACAGGTTTATCACAAAATGCAGCGGCAAAAGTAGAACAAGTTTTTGACAAAATAAATCCATTTGAAGAAATAGCAGAGCAAAAAGCTGCAGGTAAAATTGTAGAAGCATTAATACAAATGGGTGTGCCCGCAAGTATTGGTGCAAAAATTGCATCTAAATTAGCAACCAAAGCATTACAAGCAAGAAAAGCTGGAACGTATGTAAATCTAAAAGGTAAAAACGTACGTAAAGGTATGCAACAAGTTTATAAATTAAATGATAAAGCAAGAGCTACAAGATTTGGAGCTGCAGTGGTTGGAGGTGCAACCGGTGAAGTATTTGTAGGTGATGCAGAAAAGATAGGAACATTTGGAGATGCATTTCAAATTGGACCAACACAATTAGATACAGAAGAATCAGCTGATCCAAAAGAAGATGCAGCAAGAAAGCTTTTAAACAGAGTTAAATTTGGTGCAGATTCAGTATTATATTTTCCATTTGTATATGGTGCAACTAAAATAGTAGGTAAGGTTGGTAAGTTTGGAAAAGATTTAGCATTTAGTTCTTCTAAAATAAATAAAAGAATAGATCAAATAGCAGGAGCCGTAAGGCCAACATCAAATAAACCAGAGGCTATGTTTTTAGCAAAGAATCAAGAGAATGCTCGTAAATCTGCTGACGCTAACTTTGCAATGGAACAAGTAAAAAGAATAGATAATGAAGTTGGTAAAATGTTTCCAAGTATTAAAACTTTATTTAATAAAGGTCTAAGAGAAGATTATCAAAAACAACAAGCAGAGTTTTACAAAGATCTAAAAACTTTAATGTTTGAAGGTGATATGTCTAAAAAATTAGGTGATACACCTATCGCTAAAAAATTACAAAAAACAATGACTGATGGTGGTTTAAATTCAGAATCAAGAAAAATAGTTTTTGATGCTATATATAATTCTAGACAAAAGTTTGTAAATTTAGTTGAAACTATTAAAGAAGGTAGCACAGCTGCTGTAACATTACCAAAAGATGTAAGAAAACTATCGGGACTAATGGGTGATAGATTAAAAATTATGTTGGGCGGCACATATAAAATATTTCAAAACCCATATGTAGATGCATTAACAGGTTATAAACCAACGGATCAATCTATAAATAATGTAAAAGAAATATTAAAAAGACACGGTCAAAAACATGGAAGAGAATTATCTGATGATGAATTATCATACAGAGTAAATGAAATATTAGATAGTGCAATTAAGTTTACACCTAAAACACAATTACCATCATTTAAAATGACTGATTTAACCATAGGTGCAAAGACTCCAGATGTTAGAAAAAACTTTGTACAAATGATGAGCAAAAAAAATAAAAATGGTGATCCTGCTACTGAGATTATTGGTAAAGGAAGTAAGGCATTTAGAGAATTATTTGGAGAAGTAGATGATGCAAGAGAATCTATTTATAGTGGAATTGGATTATTATCTAATCTTGCAAGAAGATCAGAGTTTATTGATGATGTATTAAAAGCAAATGATGAAGCTCTAGAAAAACAGACTAGAAAACTTTTTTATGCAGATAAAAATGAAGCAATTAAACAACTTGGAGCCGGTGGTCTAAATAAAATTGTATCTTTAGATGAAACACTGGAAGGTATGTTTAAGAATGGAGTTCTTGTAAACAGACTAAAAGGATTACACACAACACAAGAGATAGCCGATTCTTTTGAAGCAGTAAACAAACTTAGTAATTTTTTTATACGAGAAGGTAAAGTAGCTGATGCATATAAGTATATATTTTTATATCCAAAGGCAGGAGCACAGATTGCAAAAACAGTTCTATCACCTACAACACACATAAGAAACTTTTTATCTGCATCTGCTTTCTCTGTTGCTAACGGTACATTATTTACAAATCCTTCATTGATTGTAAGAGCAATGAACAAAGCACGTAAGTCTGTTCAGTTAGGTGTTAGATCACCTGAGGCGATGGATGAATATAGAAGATTGTTAGAGTTAGGTGTTGTGAATACCCAAACAAAAATGGGAGACTATCAAGCTTTGTTAAAAGATATTGAATTAAATCCTGATGGTGGTTTCTCAACTAATGCATTTAAAAGAATGCTACAAAAATTATCTAGAGCAACTAAACCTGCAACAGATTTATACACAGCTGAAGATGATGTTTATAAAATTTATAACTATTGGGTAGAAAAAGAAAGATTAGGTGATGCATATTTAAAAGCTGGTATTAAAAAAACTAATCAACAATTAGAAGAAGAAGCAGCTAACATTGTAAGAAACACTGTACCCAACTATGCATATGTATCTGATATTGTAAAAGGTTTAAGGTCAACACCTTTTGGTAACTTTGCATCTTTCCCAACTGCAATTATGAACAGCGCTGTTGGTATAGGTAGTAGAATAACAAGAGAAATGAAACATTCTAAACCTACAAAAGGATCAAATATGACACCTATGGTTTTTGAAATAGGTAAAGGTTTTGTTAAAAATGACAATCCTTTATATGGAATTGGTATGAAGAGATTAGTTGGATCTGCAACTGCTTTTGGATCAATAGGAGTTGGTTTAGGTGCAGGATTTAAAGCTGTCAATGGTACAACAGATGATCAAGAAGCAGCTCTTGAAAGATGGGTTGCACCGTATGAAGTTGGTGACAAGAAATTTATTTCTTATGAAGAAGATGAAAATGGAAAACGAACATATTATTATCAGAACTGGAGTAATAACAACGCTTACGATTATTTGGAGCAACCATTTAGAACAATGTTAAGATCAGTTCAAGAAGGTATTGAAAAAGATGATCAACTTATAAATGGATTTATTCAAGGTATATCTGATGCATTTAGTAGATCAATTGAACCTTTTACATCAGAGTCAATTGCACCTGAAGCGATTATAGATATTATTGCAAGGGGCGGTGTAACTGATTCAGGTAAAAAATTATATACTGAGGAAACACCTATTCCAGACAAAGCAAGAATAATTATGGAACATTTACTAGAAACACAAGTTCCATTTTCTAAATCACAGTTATCTAGAATATATTATGCAGCAAGAGGACTACCTGATCCAAAAGGAGAAATATACGATTTAGAAAAAGAATTACCAGGTTTATTAGGATGGAGATTAATTAAAATAGATCCTGTTAAAGGTCTTAATTTTAAAATAACTGAATTAGATAAATCATCTAGAAATGGTGTAAGAGAATTTACAGGTGGTGACACAAGATTATTATCTTCACCAAGTACTGCAAAAGAAGTTATAAGACAATTTTTTATTGCTAATAGATCTATATTTAATTCACAGCAAAAAATGCATTTAGATTTAAAAGCAGCCAACCAATTTGATGTAGATGACTCTGAACTAGCGGCAGTGTTTGAAGATAGGGGTATATCTAAAAAAGAATACGGAGCTTTGTTTGGTGGTGATTTTAGACCTTACACACCTTCACAAAATATTGTAGAAAAATTTGCTAGAAAAGCAGAAGAGTTTAGAGAAGCTAATCCGGAGTACAGCGACCCTTTTCAAGAAGCTTTACCTACAATTATAGAAATGATTCAAGAATTTTCTGGAGCTGATTTATCTGAATCATGGAAATTTAAACCATCAGATTTTGGACTAGAAGAAGTAGATGAAGAAATACAATTTAAAGACCCAACAGTAGGTTCATTACCTGACCTACCAATGCCTAGTCAAGAAGTGGTACAGACAGTAGAGATTAAGGATCCAGGTCCCATGAATCAGGGTTTGACACAAATAGAAAACGCTTTACTATCTGAAGAAGAAAAACAAATTAGACTAAGACAAAGAGGATTAGCATAATGCCTAACGGTGATAAATTAAGACCTAAAACTACAAGAGAACATTTACTTGCTATCTACGGATATATAACGGGTATGAAAAAAGACATGAAACACATGCATAATGGTATTCACGATTTGGGCGGTAAGATAGATAAAATCTATTGGGCATTATTAGCGACGGTGGGGGCTGTCGCACTTTTATTATTAGAGAAAGTTATAGATAAAGGTTGGTTCTAGATCCACTCTCTAAAATCTTCATCCATAATTGTATTAGCAATGTTAACTTTATTACGTAAAGCTTTTACAATTCTTTCATCAATAGTATCTTGACTCATTATATCTATATAAGTCATTTTTCTTGTTTGACCTATACGATCAATACGTGCTTCTGACTGTTGTCTTTTTTCAAGATCGTAACCATTAGAAAAATAAATCATATTACTACCTGCAGTTAATGTAATACCGTAACCACCAGTGTGAGTGGTTCCTACAAAGAATCTACAGTTATCATTGTTTTGAAATTTTTTAATGTTAGCTGATCTAGCATCTGTATCTGTTGCACCATAATAATCTACAACAGAATCATCACCATATACTTTTTTAATCTCTGCAATAATTCTTCTTACATCATGGGTGTAGTGGGACCATATAATAGTTTTACCTTCTACATTTTCTAAGATGTTCATTAATTCACCAAGCCTACTACAAGGTAAATCTTTTATCGTACCATCATCAGCAGTAAAATGTCCACAAGTAATTTGATGTAGTCTCATTAATTGTGTCATAACAGTTGCTGAAGATTGCATCTTACCATCTAAAAAAGCTATTGCTTCTTTTTTCATTTGTTCATATACTTTCTTTTGTTCTTTTGTAAGTTCAACATAATGCTTGACATAACTTTTTTCAGGTAAATCTAAACAATCATCTTTCAATATTCTTTTAGAAAAAGGTTTTATCTTATCGGATAACTCACCAAGATTTCTGTAGCCTACAACTATTTCTACTTGACGACCATTAACTTGAATCTTTTTACAGATAGAATATCTAGCACGAAATGTGTAGTAAGATTGATGGTCCAGGAGCCAGGGATCAAGAAACTGACATTGACTAAATAAATCTAGCGGTGATTTAGTTACAGGAGAACCTGTTAGTATTCTTCTATACTTACAATCTTTTCTAAGTGATAAAATATTTTTAGTTCTATTTGATGTAGGTGTTTTAATTGTAGTTGATTCATCAATTGCAATCATTGATTTGTGACATGATAAAAATTTTTTAGCAAACTGTGTTCCAGTACCAGATGAAAAAGCTTCTACGTTCATAATTAAAATATGAAAATCTGTTTCTGATTTAAATAAAGTATTTAAGATATCTCTTTGTTTTTTAGATTTGTCAGATGTTTTCCAAAGCACAACTTTTTTCTGTATGTGATCTGGTAAGTGAGTTGGTATTTCAGAGTCATACCAATTTTTATATACACCTTTTGGTGCAATTAATAACAGTCCATTTATAAGACCTTTGTCATATAATACAGCTGCATTATCTAATAATACTTTTGATTTACCTGTACCCATTTCCATAAAGTACGCAAAATTTTCTTTGTCCCACGATGCTTCTAATGCATCTAATTGATGGCCATACGGCTTAGTTTTAAATTTATAGTTCATAATTTGCTTTTTCTTTCTAAAAGTGTATATATTATTACAAAAGGAAAAAGTCAATGCCAAAAGTGTATTTAGTACAAGACATCCCTGTCGATAGAGAAACCGGTCAACCCAAATATAATATAATGGGTGCACAAAAATATGGCGAGATTACGGTTATGCTTCCTGCAAGAGCACAAATGATTTTTTCACCAGGACCTTTGATTTTTCAAATAAGAGATAAATTAAAAAATTTTACAGAAGAAGATTATTTATTATTGTCTGGTGATCCTGCAATTATTGGAGTGACATGTTCAATAGTTTCTGATATGACTAATGGCAAATACAAGTTGTTAAAATGGGACAGACAGGAAAAAACATACTACCCAATCGAAATAAATATTTTTCAGAACTAGTTGACAAACTAGAATTATCCTATATATACATTTTACGAAAGGCAAAATTATGAATATAAATTTAAGACAGGATGCACCTGATCAAACTGATAACGTTGATGTCAATGAATTATCAGAAGCAATAGAACAATTTAAAACTGTTAGCGCACAAGTATTGGCTACAGAACAAAAACTAAAAGAGTTTAAAGCTCAAGAAAAATATATTTCTGAATTTGTAATTCCAGAAATTATGGACAAACAAAATTTAAAAACTGTAAAACTAAAAGATGGTTCTGAACTATCTGTAGGTGATAGGTTTTTTGCTTCATTCAAAGCAGACAAAAAGAATGAAGGTATCAAATGGCTTCGAGACAATGGCTTAGGTGATATTGTAGATAATAATATTACAGTAACATTTGGCCAAGGCGAAGATAACAAGGCTGTCGAATACGCTAGCCTTGCGAGGGAGCGTGGCTATGAACCAACTCAACAAGAGAAAGTTCACCACGCTCGACTCTCTGCAGTGATGAAGGAATGGAAAACAAATGGTAATGAAGTTCCTGCTGATCTGTTTAATACACTAGAAGGTAAAAGAACTAGTGTAACTAATAAAAAATAAACAACTAAAATACTAAACTAATAAAGGAGTAAATAGTATGGACAAACAAGTCGTAAAAAAGAATAGTGCAGGTGCACTAGCCGCTGTAAACCTTAGAGCCGATTCTGGTAAAGGTGCAGAGGAAATCAAATCAGATGACGTATCAACACCGATTCTGAAAATCTTACATCAACTATCACCAGAGTGTAACTCTAGAAGTGCAAAGCATGTAGAAGGAGCTGAACCTGGTATGATATATTCCAATAGTTTTGGACAACCTATTGATGGCAACAAAGGTATCGAAGTCATTGTAGCACATACACAGACTAGATGGCCAGAGTGGCAAGAGATGGGAGATAGTCCATCAGCACCTGTTGGAACACACTTAACTCCACCTGCTAATGCAAAAGAAGAAATGCGTGGTATTAAATATAGATTACAAAACGGTAACTATATTGAAAAAACTATGTACTTTTTCATAATTGTAATGGTAGATGGTGCGCCAAGAAAAGCGGTGATCACAATGAGATCATCTAATCTTACACCGGCAAGAAAACTAAATGATCTTATTTCTAATCTTAGAATAACAGATGATAAAGGTTCTTTTCAACCGGCAGCATATTCTGCAATGTTTAAATTACAGACTGCAGAAAAAAGTGCAGGAGATAAAACTTGGCATGTTTACAAACCATCAATGGTTAGAATGTTAGATGTCTCTAATGAAAAAGACGCTGCAATTTATATGATGGGTCAAGAGTTTCATAAGCAAGTATCATCAGGTGCTACAAAACCTGACTATGATAAGGGCAGTGAAACTAAACAAGAAGAAATTATCTAATTGTTTGACGGAACAATAGTAGCTACAGAGGCGACAAAGGGAGACTGGAGTCGCCTCAACAAAATAAACAGGATGACAAATGAAAGAATACATAGAATATTTTACGGGTTTACAAAGAAGTTATGGCGTCTGTAAAGTTGATGATGGATACATCGACGAAGTAACAGGCAAAAAGAAATGGAAACATGAATGGGCTAAGAGTCCCGTTACTGATCAAGACTACGAAGATCATATAAAAGGAATTAGATCAATAGGAATACAACCTTGCACTGACGATGGTATGGCAAGGTTTGGTGCAATAGATGTAGATAAATACCCTATTGATAAAAAATTTTATCTTGATGTCATCCAAGATAAAGACCTGCCAATTATACCTATTCTATCCAAAAGTGGTGGATTACATTTATATGTATTCACCACTAGGTGGGTCAAGGCAAAAGAAATAAGAAATTTTTTAGAAGATTTATTATTTGTTTTTAAATTATCTGCGGCAACAGAAATATTTCCAAAGCAAACGCAACTCATATCAAGTGACGGCACCATATCAAATGGTAATTTTATAAATTTACCATACAACGGTGATGATAGAAAAGCATTAGATGTTGATGGAACAACAATGTCATTTGAAAAGTTTGTGCAAACAGTTAGTTTAAATTTAGTTGATCCAAGTCAATTTAAAAAAATAAAAGAAGATTTAATTTATGCAGAATTAAAAGGTGGTGGTGAAGAGTTTGAAGATGGTCCACCATGTCTACAAAAATTAACTAAAGAACAGATGACATTTACAGATGGTAGAGATAGATTTCTATATAACTACATGGTATTTGCTAAGAAAAAATATCCGGGAGATGATACTTGGAAAAAAATGATTGTACAAGCAGGTAGAAAGTATTTTTCATTTGATGAACATTGGACAGACGATCATATAAAATCAAAAATAAAAAGTTGGGAAAAACAGAAAAAAGGTTTTACATGTAGTGATCCATTATTAGAACCACACTGCATGAAAGCTTTATGTACTAAAAGAAAATATGGTGTTTTATCTGGTGAAAAAGAAAATTATCCTACGTTAAGTAACTTACAAAAAATAAATTTACAACCAAATCCAGAATGGAGAGTTACAGTAGAGCATCCTGATGAAAGAGAAAATATGCAGCTACATTTAAAAAATACATATAAATTAACTCAAGTTCATGAATTTAAAACAGTTTTATTTGAGCAAGCTTTGATTGTAGCACCACCAATAAAACAAGAGCAGTTTGATTTAATTTTAAAATCAATAAGCGGTAAAGATAAAATAGAAATAATAGAACCTGCAGCAGGCACAAGTCCTTTAGAAGTGTTGAAGAAATTATTAGAGAAGCACATATACGGGGCTCAGGCAACAAGCTTCATGTCTTTTGCAAGTGGTCGACCTTTAGTTGATAATAAGTTTGCATGGTTTGTGTTTGATAAATTCTATGACAAGTTAAAAAACGAAGAATGGAAATACGAACCACAAAAAACATCTTACATGATTGAAAGACAATTATATAATCATGAAGATAAAGATGAAGAAAGAAGAGTATTATTTGGTCATCAGAAGAGATATCCAGGTAAGGACGATAATGATAAACCTTTTAAACCTATAAGAGCAGCTAGGATTCCTCTTTATCTTTTTGAAAAACCAGAGGAAGTAGAAGAAACTATTGACATAGAGAGTGAAGACAATGTTGTATAAATATTATGGTCCACCTGGAACAGGTAAGACACATAGATTAATTACTAGAGCAAGAGCATATGTTAGAAAATATAATATACCTTTACATCGTATAGGTTATTTTGCGTTTACTAAGAAAGCTGCAGACGAAGCAAAAGGTAGAATGCCTTTTGAAAATAAAAAGTTAAGATATTTTAAGACACTTCATTCACTAGCATTTGAATGTTTAAACATGGTTCAAGAAGATGTAATGCAACCATATCATTACGAAGAACTTGGTAGAGAATTAAATTTACAAGTAAAATTTTACGATAGATATAATAAAGATGAATCTTTTTATTTAGGTTTTGAAAACCCATACTTTCAAATTATACAAAGAGCATTTAATAAATGTATTAATCTCAAAGATGAATTTAATTTAGAAGAACATGATCCAAAAGACGTTAACTGGATAACACTAGATCACATCAATAAAAATTTAATTAACTACAAAAACAAGAAAAAAATATTTGAGTTTAACGATATGATAGATCAATTAACAAAAGAACCAGATAAGATTCCAGAGTTTGATGTTATCTTTATAGATGAAGCTCAAGATCTTTCACCATTGCAATGGAAACTATTTGATATTTTAAAAACTAAAACTAAAGATATGTATCTTGCAGGAGATGATGATCAAGCTATATTTGCATGGGCTGGAGCAGATGTTAGTAGATTTATAAAAGAACCTGCAAAAGAAAAAGTTTTAATATATTCAAAAAGAATATCTAAAACTGTACAGCAACAATCTAGGATAGCGATTGGAAATATATCTGGAATTAAGAAAAATAAAAAATATTATCCAAGAGATCACGAAGGTCTTTGTGAAGAGATATATAATTTAGATGAAATAGATTTAACAAAAGGTAAATGGTTAATTCTTGCAAGGACTGTATCAAAACTATTAAAAATAGAAAAAATACTTATTGAAAAAGGTTTGTTTTTTGAAAGCACTAAAAGAAAAAGTATTAAAGTATCTTTATATAAGGCTGTAAAAAACTATGAACGTTGGCGTAAAGGAGAAGAGCTAATAGAAGAACAGATAAAAGACATTAAAGAATACACTGGAAATGTTGTATGGAACAAGAATGAAAACTGGTTTGATGCATTTGTATTAGCAGACAAAGATGAACAAGAACAAAAAGAATATTTAGTACGTCTTTTTGAAAACAAAGAAGACTTAGACAAAGAAGCAAGAATTTGGATTTCTACTATTCACGCTATTAAAGGTGGTGAACAAGATAACGTAATTCTCTGTACAGATCTTGGTGACAAGATAATCAAAGCAATGAATCAAAGCAATGATAAAGCAGATGAAGAACATAGAGTTTGGTATGTTGCATATACACGTGCAAGAAATAATCTCTATACATTTAAACTAGCAAATAAAACCAGAAAGGCTTATCCAATAATATGACAAATAAAGATATATTTAAAGATGCATTTCCTCAAGACAAGCAGATAGGGGGGAGTCACTATAAATCGTTTCACATTCAACCTTATGAATTTATTTCTAAGAATGAACTTTCTTTTTTTCAAGGAAACGTTATAAAGTATGTGTGCCGTTATAAAAATAAAAATGGTATACAAGACTTAGAAAAGGTAATTCATTATTGTGAATTAGAAATAAAGAAGATGAAAGACATGGTCAAAAAGAAGTGAATCAATTTGCAGTGCATGATTTATTTTTTTATACATTAATGACTATTTATTTTTGGAGTAGATTAATATGATAGTACCACATACAGAATGGGTTATACCAAAAGAATATCCTGATCTAAGATCAGCTGATGAAATTGCAATTGACTTAGAAACACGTGATCCAGATTTAAAATCAACAGGCTCTGGAGCTATATCAGGTAACGGTGAGATTGTAGGTTTTGCTGTAGCAGTAGATGGTTATAAAAATTATTTTCCTATTGCACATGAACAAGGACCTAATATGGATAGAAAAAAAACTATCGAATGGTTCAAAGATATTTGTGAGTCACCTGCTACAAAAATATTTCATAACGCTATGTATGACGTATGTTGGATACGTAATTTAGGTATAAAAATCAATGGTTTAATTATAGATACCATGATTGCATCATCATTAATTGATGAAAATAGATTTTCATATACATTGAATACTTTGTCTTGGCATCACCTTGGTGAAGGTAAGAGTGAAGCAAGATTAAATCAAGCTGCAAAAGAAAGAGGACTCGATCCAAAAGCAGATATGTGGAGAATGCCTGCAATGGAAGTTGGGGGTTATGCTGAAAAAGATGCTGAACTAACTTTAAGACTTTGGCACAAATTAAAAAAAGTAATTATAGAAGATAACCTACAGGATATATTTAATCTTGAGACTGATCTCTTTCCTTGTTTAGTTGATATGCGCCACCTAGGTGTTCGGGTAGATATCGAGAAAGCCAATCAATTGAAAACAGCACTGGCAGTAAAAGAAGAAAACTTATTGCAACAAGTAAAAATAGAAACAGGAGTAGATACTCAGATATGGGCTGCAGCAAGTATTGCGAAAGTTTTTGACAAACTGAAGCTACCTTATACCCGAACTGAAAAGACAAACTCTCCTTCATTTACTAAAAATTTTATTTCTAATCATGCTAATCCTGTAGTTAACATGATAGCAGAAGCAAGAAAAATAAACAAGGTTAGAACTACATTCATAGATACTATTTTAAAACACGAACACAATGGTAGAATCCATGCAGATATAAACCAAATAAGATCTGATGATGGTGGTACAGTTACAGGACGATTTAGTTATTCGAATCCAAACCTACAGCAAATACCTGCCAGGGATCCGGAAACAGGGCCTTTACTTAGAAGTTTATTTATACCTGAAGAAGGTTGTAAGTGGGGAACATTTGATTACTCGCAACAGGAACCAAGACTTGTTGCACACTATGCTTTAAAATTTTCTTTACCATCTGTAAATAAAATTGCAGATTCATACGAGACAGATCCATCAACAGACTTTCACAAAATTGTTGCAGAGATGGCTAAGATTCCAAGATCACAAGCAAAGACAATTAACTTAGGTTTGTTTTATGGTATGGGTAAAGCAAAACTACAAGGAGAACTTGGAGTATCAAAAGAAAAATCAGAAGAACTATTTACAAAATATCACAGTGAAGCACCTTTCGTTAAACAGTTAATGAACAAAGTTATGAAAGCTTCAGAAGCTAGAGGACAGATCAAAACTTTATTAGGTAGACGTTGCAGATTTCCTAAATACGAACCAGTATTACGTGGAGCAGACTGGGGAACATACGTACCACCTGAAGATCATGAACGTATGTTAGAACTTCAAGAGATGGGACCACACATAAAAGACTTTGAAGGTAATGTTGTAAAAGATAAAGATGGTAAACCAAAACGAAACTACTGGCATCAAAACGCTACACGTAGAGCTTTTACATACAAAGCTTTAAATAAATTAATTCAAGGTAGCGCAGCTGACATGACTAAGAAAGCAATGGTAGAACTATATAAGGAAGGTTTAATAGGTCATATACAAATACATGATGAATTAGATTTTTCTATTGAATCAGAAGAACAAGCTAATAAAATAAAAGACATAATGGAAAATGCGGTTGACTTGGAAGTACCTAACAAAGTTGATTATGAGTCTGGTCCTAATTGGGGTGAAATAAAATAATGATAGAAACTTATGATAATCTTTTAACCGCTCATGAATCTAGTAATTTATTTAATTTAATTATGAATTCTAATTTTAAAATAGGTTGGGAAGATAGCGATGAATTACAACATAGAGCTTTTCCTAATATACACGCTGAATATAATCTTTTAGATATACAGAAAACTAAACTATTAGAACCTGTGTTAGATAAATTAAAAGATAAAAATATAGGAATAAATAATTATAATAATAAATGTATAGTAAATTTAACAAAACCAATGGATGTCAATTTTGTCCATGTTCATCCTAATCAAGTTGTTGCTTTGCATTATTCTAATATAACATGGAATCCAGAATGGGGTGGAGAAACTGTATTCTATAAAGATAATAAAAAAGATATTTTATTTTCTAGTCCTTATACTCCAAATAGATTAATAATTTTTGATGGAGAAATACCTCACACAATTAAATCTCAAAACATATTAGGAACAAGTTATAGATTTACAACAAGTATATTTTTTGATAAAAAATAATTATGTACTATGTCTTACTTAAATGCTAATATACCGCCAATTTATTGTAAAATAAGAAGGGAGTATCTCTATGACATGGATGAAAAATATAAGAAAGACAGTCGTGAATGCGTTATCTTTGGTATTAGCTCTATATCAGGTCGTGCACTCTTATTTAACATCATGCTACCCAACGGTGCGTGCTTTTGGCGTTTGCCTATATCAGCGTTTTTTCAAAAAGAGTTTTCTAGAGCCGATGTGCCGGATATGTCGGCAGACCAATTACAGCTGTGGAATTGTTTTAGTTATTATCCTAGCGTGCATTGTTTTGATTGGTTGGCTGGTATAGATGGAAAATATCTAGGTAAAGATAAAAAATTTTACAAAGGTCAATACTTATTTACTATTGACTGGGCGCATCCAGAGACTAATATACTTAATACGGAACATTCTGAAATACCGCAAGAGCACAAGTGTGCACACATATTAGCGTTGAAAAATGGTAATTATGCAGCTCAGCCAAATAACAGAATCATTTGGCATGTTAACAGCTACACAACAGAAAACGATTGGCCAGACTATAAGGTGCAAACAACATACTGGGACGTAGAAGGAGACGACTGGGTAACTGAAGATTCTGATAAAATGTTTTATGATATCGAGGATAAAAAATAAATTTAAAATGTTAGAGATAGCTACGATGAATTATTATGCAACAGGTTTATTAATTATTATGTTAGTTGTTTTGGCTTTGTGTGGAGGACCTAATGTCTAACATCAAAATTTCAGAGAACACTTCAATCGGTCTCCCGTTAAGGAACTTAATTTCATTGGTCGGAGCCGTAGCCATTGGCGCCTGGTTTGCATTCGGTGTGATTGAAAGACTCAACCGGTTAGAAACAAAGAATCAATTATTTGAAAAAGATTTATTAGAAGCATCAGTTCAAAAGCCTATAGACCAGGAGCAATTCATGATCCTGGAATGGCAGGCGACCCAAATAGAGAAGATGCAGAAACAATTAGAAGACAATGTTCACACAGGTGTAATGTTAAAAGCACATGAAAAAGAAATTGAAAAACTAAAAGCAGATATAGAAAAATTAAAAGATGCAACAAGAGATATTAAATTTGCAAATGGAAATGGGGACCATTAATGACTAAATTTGTTATAGCACTTTGTTTATTTTTAAATGGTCAATTAGTAGAGCACCGTATTCAGGAATCGATGGGGACTTGCCTCAAGATGAAAAGAGAAGCTCAGAGAAACATGGACATGAAAAACAAGCAATTAATGTGTGGAGAGGTAGAAGCTTATATCTCTATTAATATTGACGGAAGCGAAACAATTGATAAGATAGTTATTGAATCAAAATAATAGAAAGTAAAAGTGTTTTTTCAAAACGTTGAATTTTTTGAAACAGATAAGTTTCAATATTTATTAATACATAAAAATGGTTCTACCAGTGTTTTAAAATGTATGGAAAGTTTAGATTATACTCCAACATTTGATATTAATTTAGATAAAGTTAGGTGGACTGTTATAAGAGATCCTTATGAAAGATTTATATCAGGTTTAAAATATGATTTAGCTCTTCAAAATTTAGAACTAAAAGATATAGATAAAGAAGATTTATATCAATCTTTAATTAATATAAAAAAAAGAGATGAAGGTAGAATAAATCACACTGGGTCACAAGTGCCTTATTTAATTAATACACACATAGATTGGTATGTTGATATAAAAGATCTTTCACTTTTTTTAAAAATGCATTTTAATAAAATTGAATATGAAAGTGTTGGTAAAAAAAATATTGAATTAGATATTGATAAAGAAGAAGTAATGAAACATCTACAACTAGATTATTACGTATATAACAGTATAAAAAATTCTTCTTTTTTGTGGAAATGGCAAAATGGAATTATTTTATGATAATGAAACCCTGTCCTATTCTTAAAAAAATAAATAATGATTCTATTAAAAATGCACTTATATTATATTTAAAAGGTAACCCATGTTGTCAGCAATTTAAAACTTGTGATCACCCTAAATATCAAAGTGATTCTAACCTACATAATTATTTTCCTATCTTTCAAGAATCTTTAAAATCTACATTTAAAGTTAGTGAAATTGATAAAATGTGGTGCTTTATTACTTTTCCAGAAAGTAATATAAACTCTGAATGGCACAGTCACGGAAATGATAAAAATAAATTTAGCGCTATTTGTTATTTAAATGATTCAGTTGGGACTGAATTTAAAGATGGTTTTACTATTGAACCAGATATAAATACATGGTATGTTTGGAAATCAAACATTGAACATAGACCAGTAAAAAAATATGTAAATAAACTTAGAATTAATATTGTTGCAGATATATATTTATAATGAATCTTTCACGTAATTTTACCCTTTTAGAATTAATTAAATCGGACACAGCTGTTCGTAAAGGGATTAATAATAATCCAAACGCAGGTCAAATAGAGAAATTAAAAGACTTGTGTGAAAATATATTACAGCCCGTCCGGGACCATTTTGGTAGAGTCAAGGTGACTAGCGGGTTCCGTAGTATAGAGCTGTGCCTTGCCATAGGATCAAGTCAGAACAGCCAACATGCAAAAGCTGAAGCGGCGGACTTCGAATGTGTTGGAGTTGACAACGCTGAAGTCGCTGATTGGATTAAACAGAACCTAGAAACAGATCAGCTCATCCTTGAGTTCTATACTCCAGGTGAACCTAACAGTGGGTGGATACATTGTAGTTGGATTCCAGAAGGAAGACGTGAGCAGTTTATGCACGCGTATAAATCAGAAGGTAAAACAAAATACAAACCAATAATTGGAAAAGCGAAAGATATAGTATAACTATGAAAGATATTACTGTTGTTGACGATTTCTTTAACGAGAAAGAGTTAAATATTTTAGTTAGTAATTTAAACAAAATAAATTTTGAACATCAACAAAATAAAAAAGGTGACAAATATGGTTTTGGTCATGGTTTTGAAGAAAACAAAGAAAATATATGGTTGTTTGATAAAATTAAAAAAAACCTTTTTAAAAATATAAATTTAAAACCAATTTCTAATGAGTGTGCTTTTAGACTAAGACATAATTCTGAAAAAATGTTGCCTCATCAAGATGATTTTTCAGATTATGCATTTTTAGCTTATTTAAAAGGAAAAGAATTAATGTACAATGGAACTGGATTTTATAATGACGATACAAATTTAGATAGGTATGTTGGATTTAAAGAAAATAGAATCATATTTTATAACTCACTTATTTTTCATTCTGATCTTCAATCTTTAGGAGAAAGTTCTCCTAGATACACATTAAATATATTTTATAAAAAATGAGTAAAATAGATATTGCTGTTGTTGACGATTTTTTTAACGAAAAAGAGTTAAATATTTTAGTTAGTAACTTAAATAGAATTCAATTAAAACATGGTAAGAATGATTCTGGAACAGCTTTAGGATTTTTTTCTCACAATTTTAATCCGGATAAAGAAAATAAATGGTTATTTGATAAAATAAAAAAAACATTTTTTAAAGATATAGAATTAAAAGCAGTTGAATGTTCCTTTAGATTAAGACATAGTTTTACAAAAGTTTTACCCCACATTGATTCTGAAACAGAATATAATTTTTTATGCTATTTAAAAGGAAAATCTTTATTACATAATGGAACAGGTTTTTATAACAATGAAGGAGACATAGATAGATATGTTGGTTTTGAAAAAAACAGGGTTTTGTTTTTTGATTCAAATATTCGTCATACAAATCTACAAGCTTTAGGTGAAAGTTCTCCAAGATACACGCTAAATATATTTTATAGAAAATGAGTAAAATAGATAAAAAATCAATAGAAGCGTTTAGAAAAATAGACACAGTGCATGGACTGTGTGAAGAATGTGAAGAGGAAGCTATCTTGGTGGCTATCGTATCTGAATTTTATAGATGCACTAACTGTGGCCACGATACTAAACAACATATTAATGGACGTATTAGATATTTAAAATTAGATGAATCTGATAAAAAATGGATAAAAGAAAATAATATAAAGTAATGTTAATAAAAGAACCTGAGTTAGTCTCTATAAAAGAAAACAAAGTAACATTAATAAAAAATTTTGCTTTATTAGAAAGAAAATATGATTTTAATTTATTAAGTCAATTAATGGAAGAAAACTCTTTAGAAATTGTTAACAAAACAAATGGTGGAAATTTAAAAGATGTGTTTCAAATGTTTGCAGTAAATAATTGTTTAGAAGAATTTAAAACTTTTAGTGATTTTTTACGTAGACTTTTAAAATATGAAAGGAATGAAAAAGATGCAGTGGATTTATTTTTTAGTTTTGTTTCTCAAATAGGTAATACTCATGTAGACATAGAAGATGTTTTTATAATAGGTCTTGAAGGTAAAACTATTTACAGAGTTTATAGTAATATAAATGAAGACTACACCATTGAAAAAGGTGACATGATTTTTATACCAAAAGATTTAAAACATAAAGTAATTGGACTTACACCTAGAATTATTGCATCAATTGGTTTTTATGGTAGAAGAATACAGAAATTATGAAAACAATAGTATTGGATAATGTTCTTTCCCAAAAAGAATTACATTTTTTATATAGCAATTTAATTGGTAGTGATGGTTGGAACATTAATGCTATATCTAGTTTTAAAAATGAAAACAGTAGATTTGAATTTAACTCAGGTCCCGTATTACAAGTAAAAGATAATAATGAAATAATAAAAAATAATGTTTTTTTTATGTGGGGTCAAACTTTAGTTCATAGAATACATGCTTTACTAGAGGAAAAAAATATAGGTATTCCAACTTCTGTATTTAGAATGTGGTTTAATGCTACTTATAGTGGTAAAAAAACTCAACACTGGTTACACAGAGATGATGATGAAGATACTGGTACAAAATCTATTTTATTGTTTATGACTCCCATTTGGCAACCTGATTGGAGGGGTTCATTTTATGTTGATGGAGAAAAATTTGAATTTAAACCGGGTAGTGCTATAATATTTGACTCAAACGAATTTCACAAAGGAGAATCACCTTTGTCAGAAACATATAACTGGCAAAGAGTAACTTGTAACATTTTGGTAAAATAATGAAATTTTTCTTAGTCATGTTTATATGCTCTTCTATTTCTAAAACTTGTGGACCTCCTATGGATTATGATTATCAATTTGAAGATTGGTCCTCATGTATTAAAAGGGGCGGTGAATTAATTGTAGAATTTGTAGATCAAATAGAAATAAACATGAGTGAGGAAAGATTGTATGTTTCTTATTTTTGTGGTAATGTTAAATTAAATAAAAGTAATGGCTAAACAAAAATTCACACACTTCATACCTAGAGCAAAGCCTAAAAAAAGACCAGGAATTCATAAAAAAAGAAAGAACAAAAATGAGAAACGTGATTTTAAAAAATATAACCGACAAGGCAGATCAGGCCGCTAAATACCTATTGACAAACGATATAATTATCCTATATATTGTGACTTAACAAAGGAATGAATATTATGACAGATATAAGTAAATATAAATCAGTTGCATTATCACACGGTAGTTGCAGCAAGTTAGATAAAATCAGAAAAGTGATTGTACCTGACGCAGAAGTATCTAGAGCAAAAGCTTTAGACATATTAATCAACGAGAAAGCGAGGAAATTAAATGGCAGACTTGGGTCTAAAAGCAGTTAACATACACGATACATTTAATCCATTACGTAATCTTTGGAGAAATGTTTTGATAGTATCAATTGAAGATGCAATCAAAATAAAAAAACAAATTGTGAAATACAAAGAACTTTATGCGAAACGAAGATTTCATGAAATAGATTATGTATCATTACCAAACAGAGACTTTGATTCTGTTTGTTCAATGGCAGAGTTAGATGGAAACTTAGTTAGAAAAAAAGTTAATCAAGTACTGGAAAGGATGGAGAAAGATGATGAAGATATGCCCTCGATGCCGTGGAAACGGTTATATCAAAGTAAAGGAATCTATCGAGAGTCAGACGGAAACCATATACCAGTGTCCGCTATGTAACTCACAAGGAGAAATAATGATGGATGAACAAAGAAGCAAATCAATTGTAACACAAAGACTAACTTTAGAATCTGTTTTAGTTAAAGAACTAAATGGAATCATAAAGAAATTAAATGATGAAGTTGACATGCTAACAAAGCAAAAACAATTTCTGCAATCTAAACTAAGGGAGGCTACAGGTGGCAAGGACCAAACGAGCAGTAAGCAAGGAGACTAGTACAATTTTACATAACCATTATTTGTGGTGCAAAAAAGAAGGGAGAGATACTAGTTGGTATGATAAAGGGAGATAGTGCAGAATATAACCTACTTCAAAAGTGGGCTAAAAACTTTGATTGCGAAGGACATTACTCATGTGAGATTGGAGTTAGAGAAGGACTTGGTTCAAAAATTATTATGGACAATGTAGTTAATAACTACATGCACATAGGTATAGATCCATATGCTGATTTAGTTTATCAACATTGTGATGATCAAGCAGAACGCACATGGGACGGATTTGAAAAAGGAGTCGCTCCTACGTATCCAGACTCTATGAGAGATACGATGCTTAATGATTTTAAAGAGTATCGTAATCAAGGTAAGTTTAGATTAGCTAATATGACAGACGAATTGTTTATGACACATCCTGATCATCAAGATATGAAATTTGCATTTGTGTTTTTTGATGGACCACATACTACAAGAGCTGTTTTAACTGAAGCTATATGGTTTGCAAATAGATCAGCACCACATACGCGTTTTGTATTTGATGACCATAACACATATCAAATGAATGTTATCGCACATGCTTTAACTTTTTTCGGTTTTCAATGTCACGGAATGGGTGATACTAAATGTATGTTAGCCAAAGTACCACCACCTAAAATAACAGAGGAGAAAAAATGAATAAAAAATGCACTAAATGCAAATTCGTATTACCATTAAGTCAATTTACTAAAGATAAAAACGCACCTGACGAATTAAGTTATTGGTGTAGGGAATGTAATAGTAAGCGTAATGCTATGTGGCATAAAAATCCTAAGAATCATGAAAAAAGAAAAAAAGCATGGGTTACAAATTCTACGAACGCTATAAAAAATAATCCGCAAAGAAGAGCTGGATTTCTTATAAGAGTAAAAAACAGATATATAATAAAAAATATTGAAACAGTTAGCGATGAAGTATGTAAGAAACAACTAGGTGTTGATAGAAATACATTTAAGGTTCATATTGAAAGTAATTTTGAAAAAGGTATGACTTGGCAAAATCATGGTGCATGGCACCAGGAACATAGTATACCACTATCTAAATTTGATTTATTGAATCCCGAACAAGTAAAGATTGCTAATCATTACAAAAACATTTTGCCTGTCTGGGGTGAAGCAAATCTTAAAAAATATAATAATATAAAATAATGTATAAATGTTTTCATTGCGGTGATGACCTACGTTGGAACAACGACTTTGATACAGAAGATGATGAAGAATATTTAATTGTTAGTATGTATGAATGTATGAATGATGAATGTAAGGCCTGGTATGAGATATATCATGGTTTAAGAGATGATTCGAGGCCAAATTGAAGTGGAATAAAAAATTTGAATACCCGCCATCAGTTCGATCTTTAATCGATAATCAGAGACATTACGATATATATGGAGATAAGTTGCCATCGGTGACTACGATTCTACAGGCTACGATTCCAGAAGAGAAGAGACAGAGTTTGGCAAGATGGAAGCAAAAAGTTGGCGACAATGAGGCAGACAGAATACGTGATGATGCAGCGGCTAGGGGTACGATTATGCACCGGATAATCGAGGGTTACGTTACAGGCGACGGGCATCAGGATTTAAGCGACATGGGTCAGGCAGCAGGCCTCATGGCCCAAACTGTGTTCAAACAGGGTCTAAAGGGCTCTATGGACGAAATATGGGGGTCTGAGATTACTTTGTACTATCCAGGACTGTACGCCGGGGCAACTGACCTCTGTGGAATCTATGAAGGCCGGGAGTCTATCATAGATTTTAAACAAAGCAATAAACCAAAACGTAGAGAGTGGATTGAAGATTATTTTGTACAACTAGCAGCATATGCAATGGCTCACAACCATGTCTATGATACAAAAATACAGTCTGGAATCATTCTAATGTGCACAAAAGATAATTATTTTCAAAAATTTGTTATAAAAGACGCGGAGTTTCAACAGTATATGTGGAAATGGTTACAAAGAGTCGACCAATACTTTGTCACAATGTATAGTCTAAAAAAAGGGGGGTAGATGTTTTTTGAAAAAAAAGTTAGGGGGGTCATTTTCTGTGACAAGCGTGACAAAATCAAAAAAGTCAATAAAATCAATACTTCTAGAGCATTTTTAGCTGTGACACAGCTGTTACATGCTGTGACAAACTACATAAAAGTCAATAAAATCAACATTTTTTACTGTGACAAAGAAAAACTCAGGACGGGAAAATTGGGTATAACGTGTATTTTAAAAAAATATACATACCCCTTTTTCTAGACTATAAAATATTATGATTATAATTGATCCTATTAAAGATGAAGAAAATTTTCACTATAACACAGTAATTACATATCCTAAAACTACCCAAATTTCTCATGGTGTTTATGACAATAAAATAGATATGATGAATATGGTAAATATGATTAAAACAAATATTAAAGCAAGAAATGTTACAAATGTTCAAGGTGGCATGACCGATTGGAAATATTTTAATGATAAACCAGAGTTTCAAAGGTTTTTAAATTACATAGTAAAAAAATATCAAAACATAAATCCTTTATTCGATAAAAAAATTTGGTACTCCAATAATCCCACTATAGATGCGTGGGGCAATGAATTAAAAAAAGGTGAGCACGTTAAATTACATTGTCATTCTAATCATCATATTATTTTATATTTAACAGAAGGAAATCCTTTAATTGTACCAGAATTAAAGATAACTATTAAACCTCAAATTGGTTCTTATTATATATTTGACCCCAATACTTTACATGAAGTACCTGAAATAACAGATGATATTGCTAGATATAGTTTAGTTGCTAATATTAAATTAAACCCAGATTGGGAAGCACATAGAAAAATTAATGAAAAATAGTATAAGGAGACAGAAGTTATGAGAAAAAAGAAATCTAGAAGAGTTAACACATACATCAAACCAAAAGTAATTAAACAAGAAATTCCGTTTCCATACAAGCGTGTGAGAATTGACTGGATTGATATCATTACTGAAGGTGGTTGGGGTACTGTTAAAGAGTTTGAAAAAATGAAATTAGCAACTCCAGTAAGTGAAGGTTGGTTGTTTAGTAAAGACAAAGAAACTGTAAAAATATTTGCAGGTTACGATGTAGATGAAGATGGCATTACTTTTTCAGAAAGATCAGTATTTCCAACTTCTTGTGTTAAGAAATTAACTTATTTAGATTAATGATAAAAATAATTAATAATTTCTTCGATGAAGATGAATATAATAAAATTATTTATCATATTAAAAATAAAATATATTTTTCACCAAGATTTTATAGGGACACTACTGAAAAAACAAAAGATAGTCATTATGGAAATAGATTTGTATTAAAAAACGATAAAAATTTATACGATGCCTTTGTAAGGCAAGCAGAAAAAAATTTTAAAATAAAAATTCATGAAACACATGATGATGGTATTGATTTAAGAAATACGGACTGTTTTAGTCCTCATGTAGATGATGCTAAAATAAATATTTTAATTATGTTAGATGGTCCAATTGGTGTTACAACAGGAACAGTTTTTTATACAGATTGTGAATTAGATATACACGTTGGATTTAGACCAAATAGAGCTGTTATGTTTCCATCTAAGATGTTTCACTCTCCACACATGAATAATATAGAAAATTTAAAAAGATACACTGCTTCTTTATTCGTGAGAGAATATGAGGATTCAATTTAATGAATTTATTTTTGTTAGATTTTTATCTATATCTTGTTTCGGTTCTTCTTTTACTTTCTCTTTTATCTCTTCAACTGCTACATCATCTAAGATGGGTGAATAATCATCAATTATTTGTTTCATCCTTGATTCTAGTTCTTCTGTTGTTAGGTCTTCTAGCTTACCAGTACGGATTATCTTTTGTTCTATATATAGACCAGCCGCTTTTCCTCTCGCAACTTCAGCATTAACTGCAGCTGACCAAGCTTTCTTCTCTCTAGCATTATCTCTAAGTTTACCTAATTCTGCTATATGATTTGCAAATGTAACTTCGTATTGCTGTTGCCATTCTTCACGTAGCTCACCAATGTATTGCACTACAAGTGGATATAATTTTGGATTCTGTAATTTACTTGCAGCCTGACGTGCTGAATCCTTAGCATAACCCGCTTCGATTGCACACTGCGTAGCTGTCTTTCTACCTTGTTCAGATATTAGTAGATTAGCAAATTTTATTTGTTGTTCAGTCAGTTTCTTCGGTAGTCCCATATTGCTCCTTTTTAAAACCTTCCATTAATTCTTCATGTAAAGTTTTTTCTTTTTTACCAAAAATTCTATCGTATTCTTTTTTGTATTTTTCGTTTGATGGTCTTGATCTACCATCCCATTTTTCTTTTTTCATATTTGACTTTTAACACAACAATGGTATAAATCAAGTGACTGTTGCTTATGTAAACTGCAACAGTTTCTTTGGATGGTGGACACCCAAGCCTAACAGGGTGTCTACTTTAAACAGAAAGATTTTATGAACGGTAAATTATTAAGACAAGTATTAGATAAAATGTTGAAGTCACCTGTAGCACAAAATGCTAGAGTTCAAGTTGTTCTACCCGATGGACAATATTATGACATTACTTCTTTACAATTATTAGAAAATAAACTATTTG
>Ga0208667_1000030_pt1 | contig 58245 bp, 62 predicted proteins | sample 11BtaG_FD_184085 | JGI IMG/M metagenome (GOLD analysis project Ga0208667, IMG submission 184085) | Marine viral communities from the Subarctic Pacific Ocean - 11B_ETSP_OMZ_AT15265_CsCl metaG (SPAdes) (version 2) | ecosystem: Environmental > Aquatic > Marine > Oceanic | place: Pacific Ocean... | reverse complement strand
TTGTGCAAACACAGATACTTGGTATCTCTGCTGGTCGTACTGTTAGAGATATGAACTGTGAAAAATTAAAAAACGCCAAAACCATGTATGATATGGGTATGAAAGTTGCAGCCGTATCAGTCATGTGCCAAGACGAAAGAGTGTTTGAAGCCATGCTCAACGCGGGGACGCCCTGTCCCAAGGATGGGTTGGTGGGGGATAAAGCTAGGCTGGCATGGGAAATGGAAGCCGTAAAAGAAGAAATACAAAGAGATCAGAATAATCCAATGAGAAAGATTTTCAATGAGAACATTGAAACAAAAACAGGTCTTAGTGTTATTATTAGCACTCTGGCCTTCTTACTCTTCTTGTGACCCTTATAGTTATGGGACAACAGGGAATGCCGCGTCTACAGCACTAAGCTGGAGCATGAGTTCTGTTTTGCCTGATATTCCGGGCATTGATATTAACGGATTACTATACAAATACACCACAGTAAAAGACCCTGACGCTAACATGAAAGTCCATATTGGCAATAAGAATGTTGACGCAGATGGCTATATCTTTCGAAAGACAGACGATTGGTCAGGAGTTCCCGGAAACACTATTGTTAGATCGTTTCCCCTTTCGAACATTCCGGCTCCTCAATGGGGTGCGGGTTCGATTGATGTTGAAGGGGAAGGTTCGGTCAAAGATGCTATGGTTATATATAACTATAGAATAGACGAGTGTTATGATGAACAGTCAAACCCTGCATGTCCGGGATATGTCAAACCTATACCTGTAATCCCTGTAGTTGAACTGTATGACGTACTAGAAGATGATGATGTTATGGCTGCTATAGACGCGGATACAGATTTTCAGTATGATGAAGATGGCAATCTAATACTTTCTGAAGAAGAGGAAGAAGAAGAAACTAGAATTGAGATGGGTCTAATGGCGTCTGCCAACGCTTTGACCCTGTTTAAGACACAAGGACAAGATGATATTATACTGGCTATTAACCAACAAACAAACTTAGCTATGTATTATAACGCATCTATCAATGGTGGCGTGTATGCTGACGCTCCCGGTCTTGCTGATTCAGATATAGCTGACAACAAGAAAGCCTTGCGTAATAACTTAGCACAACAGATTCTGCACGAAAAAATGGTCGATATGCAGTATAACAAATGAGGTTTAATATGAAATATTCTATTGCAATACTTTCACTATTCGCGTTTCCTGCACTAGCTAACGTTCAAATAACAGGTAGCGTGGAAGCTAAGTGTGTTATACAAACAGATAAAGCTGGTGTGTATGGAAACCCTATTGCTAGTAAACTAAGTACAACACCAGCCGATGGTGGCGTACTACCAGTAATTAGATTTGATGTATCTATTGCGGATGCCTACACTGCAAACATAACGCACCCAACATCCTTTAGCTCGTCGCCAACACTTACAGACACACTTGTTTGGACAGGCAGTACAACAGCAACAAAGATGTCTGTATCAGGAATGTCTGCGTATAATGGCGCTAAAGTTATGGTAGGCAGTACATCAAAATTTAATCTTACACTAGCAGGATCAACATGGTTCTCCACTGCATCCAGTGCAGTTTATGGTTCAGCAAAACCGTTTCCGGGAGGCACTTACACGGCCATCGTACAGGCAAGTTGCATTGCTAAGTAGGATAATCACATTAGGGATGCTTGTTACTTTTGGTGCGTCTGCGCACGAGATGACACCTGCGTACCCTGAAGTAAAAACATCTCACGTTAAAGACGTGGTTAAAGTAGAAATGTCTCTCTTTAACTCTAGGGAAGAAATAAGATATTATCAGATTGATTTGTTTGATTTAAACTGGATGAATATACCATTCTCTACAACGTATAGGATTATGCAGGTTGAGTATAAAGAACATAAAGCGTTCGATGTCTACATAAGAAAAAGGGATATGCCTGAAGCTGTGTATCTATGCACAACGTCGAAGGTAAGAAAGACCAACCAGTCAAGAACTCTTATTTCTTCTAGGATATGTTCAAGGTTAGATGGTGAGCCAGCATGAGATTAGTAGCTGCCTTTTGTTTATTATCTAGTTCTGTTGTAGCCGACAACAGCTCTCTTTCACTTGCATTGCCAAGTCCGCCTATGAACTATCAGTCAGATTCTTTTTCGACAGGTAGTATGCGGTGCAGTAATGCTGTCGGTGGCGGTGTAAACTTAGAGTATGGTGTAACAGGTGTGCTATCAGGTTTAGATACTAGCAGCCGTGGCAAAGACATAGGGGTGTACGCTCGTATTGTTATCCCTTTAGACAAACCAAAGGCTCGTATTAACTGCGATGATCTTTATCAGATTGAATTAACGCAACGCAGACTAGAGATACAAAAGCTACGTGATGAGTTAGAAGCACTGAAGAACTTACAAAATGCTGGCGGCGAGATGGAGTTTGAAAACTAATGGATACTACCAAAATAGCAGATAATATAGATGGGCTTGCAGATCGTGAGTTTAAGGCAGGCGGCATGAAGTTATCGTTTGGCTCTATTGTGGCTATCTTTGCGTTCTTATCTACAGTTGTAGGTGGTCTATATGGTGGGTTCGTCATGTACCAAAAGATAGAAGAGGTCGCGGGGCTAGACCTAGGTGCTTATCAACAAGCGATGGATGTTATGGATGCAAAAGTCACGGGTATTGCGGAAAAGGTAGAAGAATCCGTAGAATATAGTCGTGACATTAAGAACGGATTACGTTCGGACATATTGAGCATTGAGAAGCAGACAGATCGTGTGGAGGACATGGTACGTGAATCTGAAGACAAAGTGCGTAAGATGATAGACAGCGCAGAAGTTCGCTTTGAAAATCAACGAGAACGTGTTAGAGTATCGCAAAGCGGTGATATGAAAGAACTTGAAGAAAAGTTAATGGATAAACTACAAAGGGCATTAGACAACCCCCTTGCTGATTAGGAGACTAATATGACTGAGTTTGAAAAAGCTGATGTAGACGGTAATGGTTCGATAGACCAAGCTGAATGGGATCGCATGGCGTTTGAGGATAAGCGCTTAAAAATGCTAGATGACGATGCACAAAGAGATGCCCAGCGCAAGATGGCGTGGTTCGCTTTGTTTGGTATGTTGCTATACCCACTGTCTATAATTATTTGTAACGTGGCTAATCTTGATGAAGCCATGAACTCACTAGCTTCTATTGCTGGTGTGTATTTTGTTTCTGTAGCTGCTATCGTTGCCGCTTTCTATGGTAAAGAAGCCTACACAAAAGGAAAGGCGAATAACGAATGATGAGTCTTGTAAGTAATCTAGTAGGACCTGTTACTGGGCTATTAGACAAAGTTATTGAGGACAAAGATCAAAAGGCTAAGTTAGCCCACGAGATCGCTACGATGTCCGATAATCATGCCCAGCAAGCTTTAATGGGTCAATTAGAAATAAACAAAGCTGAAGCTGCATCAGGTTCTTTGTTCAAAGGTGGGTGGCGGCCATTCATAGGTTGGGTGTGCGGTGTTGCTTTTGCATACCACTTTGTATTGCAGCCATTAATCGTGTTTGGTGTAACTGCCGCTGGTGTTGATATACCTGCATTACCAGAGTTTGATATGGGTAGTTTAATGACTGTTATGATGGGAATGCTCGGATTGGGCGGACTTCGTAGCTATGAAAAGAAACAAGGAATTACAAAATGAAAGAGAACTTTGATAAATGCTTAAAAATGCTTCTTGCTCACGAAGGAGGATTTGTAAATCATCCCGATGACCCCGGAGGTATCACAAATTTGGGAGTTACTAAAAAAGTGTATGACGAGTGGGTTGGTCGTGAGTCTACAGAACAAGAAATGCGTGACTTAACACCTGAAGATGTAGGCCCGATATATAAAAAGAACTATTGGGATCGAGTCAAAGGCGATCAACTTCCTTCTGGGGTAGACTGGTGCGCCTTCGATTGGGCTGTAAATTCCGGAAAAAGTAGACCTTCCAAAGCTATTCAACGTGCAGTCGGGGCTACTCAAGACGGAGCCATAGGGCCAGCTACGATAGGTCTTATCATGGAGAAAGACCCAAAAGAAATAATAAATTATGTTTACGGCGTTCGTCAGGACTTCTATAAGAGTTTAAAGACGTTTGAAACATTTGGACGTGGCTGGACGCGCCGCAACAAAGAAACTCTACATCAAGCGTTGGAGATGGTATAAAATGCCCCTAAAAAAGCTACTTTTGAAGTCTGGTGTGAACCGTGAAAACACACGTTATACGAGCGAAGGTGGCTGGTACGAGTGCGATAAAATACGTTTTAGACAAGGTACACCTGAAAAGATAGGTGGTTGGCAACGTATATCTGCTACAGTATTTCAAGGCGTAGCTAGGTCACTATGGAACTGGGTAACTTTAGGTAGTCAAAACCTTATTGGTGTGGGTACTAACTTAAAATTCTACATTGAAAACGGTGGGGCGTACAATGACATCACCCCATTACGTGCTACAGTGACGTTAACTAACCCGTTTGAAACAACTTCAGGTTCTCCTATCGTTGTCGTAACTGATGCGGCTGGTGGTTATACAGACGGAGACTTTGTTACATATAGTGGAGCTAGTGCAGTAGGGGGACTTACACTTAACGGTGAATATCAGTTAACAGTTACTACCACCACTAACGAATACACAATAGATGCAGGAGCAGCGGCTTCTTCTAGTGCAACAGGTGGTGGTACTGTTACCGCAAAGTATCAGATTAACGTAGGGTCAGCCTTTGCTGTTCCGTTAACTGGGTGGAGTGCATCTTCATGGGGTTCTGGTACGTGGGGTGTAGGTGGTACATCTACGGAATCTATACGTCTATGGAGCCAATCTAACTTTGGTGAAGACCTTATCTTTGGACCTCGCGGTGGGCCTATATACTACTGGGATGCAACCAGTGGGCTAACTTCGCGTGCAGTAGGACTGTCAACTGTTGGGGGTGCTAGTAACGTGCCTACTAGCCAACGTATACTAGAAATATCAGATATTAACCGTTTTGTTTTTGCGTTTGGTGCAAATGAGTTTGGGTCAGCTACGATCAACCCAATGTTGATACGGTGGTCAGATCAAGGTAGTGCAGTAGATTGGACACCCTCTGTTACATCACAGGCAGGATTTCTTACGTTATCTCGTGGTACTGAAATTATAGCTTCCAAACAAGCTCGCCAAGAGGTTCTAGTGTGGACTGATGCAGCGTTATATTCCCTGCAGTATGTGGGCGCTCCTGTGGTTTGGGCAGCACAGCTTGTAGGTGAAAACATATCTACAGCGTCCCAGAACTGTGTAGCATATGCAAATGGTGTAGCCTACTGGATGGGTAAGGATAAGTTCTACAAATACGATGGGCGTACACAACCACTACGGTGCGATTTGCGCAAGTTTATCTTTGGTGACTTTAACGAACAGCAATACGATCAGGTGTTTGCAGGCACTAACGAGTCTTACCATGAAGTGTGGTGGTTCTACTGTTCCGCAGATCAAACAGACGTAGACCGGTATGTAGTGTATAACTATTTAGAAGATATTTGGTATTATGGCACAATGGCTCGTACTGCTTGGCTTGATTCAGGGCTACGTGGTAACCCACTAGCGGCTACGTATACATACAACCTTGTAAACCACGAAGAAGGTGTAGACGACAATGAAACAGCAACTACTGCAGCAATACATGCTTACGTGGCTTCTGCTGAATTTGACTTAGAAGACGGACATCAGTTTGCGTTTATATGGCGTGTACTACCAGACATCCGGTTTGACGGGTCTACTGTGGGGTCACCTAGTGCGACTATGACCCTACTACCATTGGCTAACTCTGGGTCTGGGTATAACAGCCCTGCATCAGAGGGCGGCAATAATTCACGTACGATAACACGTACGGCTGTGCTACCTGTAGAATCTTACACGGGACAAATATACACTCGCGTGCGAGGTAGACAGCTTGCTATGAAAATAGAATCTACTGGAGAAGGTGTTACATGGCAGCTTGGTTCGCCACGAATTGACATGCGCCCTGACGGGAGAAGGTAATGCCTAACGAAATTGACAAGGTAGCTACACCTGCGCTTCCTTTAGCACCTGAAGGTTACGAACGTCCGTATATGGACCAAAATAGCAACGTGCTACGTTTGTTTTTCAACCGCCTTGTCAACACAGTAAATACTTTACTTAGCACTGATGTAGGAGGTAAGTTCTTATATATGCCCTACGGAGTGTTTTATAGCACTGTAGACCAAACAGCTTCAGTCGTTAACACAGGGTATGCAGTTACGTTCAACACCACACGAGCTAGCAGTGCGATAAGTGTAGTTAGTAACTCCAGAATTACGGTTACAAACCCGGGGGTGTACCACATAAAAGCAACTTTGCAGTTAGAATCTACAAATTCGTCAGCAAAGAGCGTGTCGATATGGGTGAAGAAAAACGGTACAGATGTGGTGTATAGTGACCATGAGTATAGCATAAGTGGTAGTGGTAAGAAGGACATAGCTAACTGGAACGGGTCTGTTGGTCTTGTAGCTGATGATTATGTTGAAGTGTTTTGGTCTACAGATAACACTAACGTAGAGTTGCACGCACATGCAGCAGCATCTCCAAGACCTGCGGTAGCATCAGCTTCGGTTGCAATAACATTCATAAGTAATGTGTGAGGTAGGAATGTTGCCAAATAACTTAAACTGCGGTACAGTACCTCAAACTCTTATTACTTTTCTACGGAGGTCACATAATGGAAACTGTAGTAGATAGTAAACAAGAACCCCTACCTACACCTAGTGTTGTTATGTTGGCTTTAAAAAATACTACTGGGAGTAAACACAGTGACCAAGCACGATTGTTAGCTGTGGCTAAAGAAATGACTATGGAAACTGCTGATGTTGTACAGGTAGGTAACAGTGTATTCTTAGCGCATAAAGGTAAAAAAGCCAACAAAAACAAAATGGTTGGACGTATGTTTAATGTTGATACTGCACGAAACATGATAGTAAACTACGTACAATACCTAAAAATATTGCAAGACAAAGGAGTAACACATTTCTCTTTTGATATAGACGATGACTTTTACCTACCTGCGATAAAATCAGTAACTAAACGTCTGGAAGATTCTGGTATACGTGTTGGTGTAAGCAAATTTAAAAATAAAAACGGCTATAGGGTTTACTTTAGAATTTTCCCTAGTCCAGAAGAGGTGTAGCTTATGGGTTGTTGTAGTTTTATTGAAGATGCAATTAAAGATGTTGGCTATAAAATCGACGATGAAATTATTCAACCGATCATAGACGTAACAGAAGATGCTATTGATTGGGCTGTTGATGAAATAGTTGATCCCGTTGTAGATATGGGACAAGATATACTTGAAGCGGCAGGTGAAGACCCATTAAAGACCATAGCCACTATAGCTGCCATAGCTACAGGTAATGTACACTTAATACCCCTTATTGATGGTGCAGCGGTTTTAGCTGATGGTGGTGATCTTGAAGACGCCGCAAAAGCCGCGGCTGTATCTTATGTCGCTAGTGCAGCGGGTTCTGCTGTAGGTACTGCCGCATCTGCAACTGCTACAGAGGCGCTTGGGGCAAGTGTATCGGCAAGTACAGCATCTACTGTAAGTAATATTGTTAAAGCAGGTACGAAGTCTGCAACAACTGCACTTGTATACGGACAAGACCCTTTGAAAGCTTTTGTTACAGGTGGTGCAAACGCTTTTGTTGCTGCGAGTTTAGGCAAAATCAGCACCACTATGAAAGAAAAATTTGGTAGTACCTATGATGATCTAAATGATGGAGTCAAAGATTCTATATACGCTGGTGTTTCTGCTGAGATAAGCGGAGGTGCATTGACCCCTGAAGCAATGTCTAACGTAATAATGAAAAACGCTGCTATCGGCGGCACTATGTCAAAATTCTTACAAGAAAACGCTGGGTTTGATGCGGCTCAAGCAGCTATATTAACTAACGCAGTAACTTCCGCTGTTACAAAAACAATACTTGGTAACCCTGACGCTGCAGGCGAAGCGTTCTTTAATTCTATTTCCGCTGCAGGTGCAGAAGCGTTAAAAACAGTTATTGATAAACCCGTAAATACTGCGATAGATAAAGTTAGTGGTGCTTACAAGGCCACAGAAGAAAAAGCTTTAGCTTTAGATGAAAAAACAAAAGCATATAACAAAATAATAAACGACATATCTGTTACAGAAAATGCACATAACGATTTATTAGATGAGCTTAACGGCAAGATTACAAAACAAGATGAGCTAAAACAAAAATATTTAGACAAAAAAGCTATTCTTGATGACGCCAAAAACATAATGAGTTCGGATAACCCATACTCGGCAGAGTTTGTTGACAACTTAAAAAATTCAGTAAATGAAGCTGCTGACGCTTACAATACGTTTAAAGATAACTTAGCAACTGATTATGAAGTATCATACAAACCCGCATTAGACGCATACAACAAAACACATGCAGACTACATTGCACAACTACCTGACGCAAAAACTGAGTTTGATATTGCTACTTCTGAGTATGATACATCTCTAAAGTATATGAATACTAAGTATGAAGACTTCAATGAGACGTTAAAACCTGCAACTGCTGCCATAAATAAATCTATAGCTCTTTCTTTGAGTAACGATTTTGATGAAGACGCATACAAAGCTTATCACGGATTAGATGCTGACACAGACGTGTACGGACATTTCCTAGAAAATAGTCAAAAACTACCTACAAATGCAAGCGGTTTTGCCACTATGCTAGATAAGTTTCACGACACGGTGTTAAAACAATCTTTAGCTAATAAAGGTATAAACGTAGAAAATCTAAATCCTGATCAACTGCAAGCCGCATTAGATTACGTTGTAAAAGAAATAAAAAATCCTGAGTCTATTACAGGCATAGATTTTGAATCCTTTAGTAATGAATTAAAGACAATAGCAAGTCTTACTTCAGGTGAAGTGGTAAAAACGTATCCGAAAGGTGAAGGAGTATCGGCAGTAGATATTGCTAACGGAGACGCAAAGCTAGTTAACGTTAACAATGAATACGTATGGCAAAAACCAGAGTTTGTTGATGGTAAGTTAGGTGGTATATACGACGCATTAACCGGAGAAACTAATTACTACAAAGAAATAATGTTTAACGGGTTAGCAAAAAGTGTACCTGAAGATGCTGTACTCACAAAAGATGCAGAAGGTAATGTTACAAAGATAGAATACCCAAATGGTAGTGGTCTAATATCAGAAGAAGTTTTACCCCCAGTGTCTTTACCAGATTTAATAAAGAAAAAAGTAGATGCAGGCGAAAATATACCTTCTGGGTTTATGAGTGCGGTTTTAGATTTAGGGTCAGCAGCAGGAAAACTTTTAGATGAATACGTAGGAACTCCTATATATGACGCGTCTAAAAAAGTTTACGATGCCTACGTATCTGAAGGTGCAAAAGACGTTATAGAAAACACCGCAAGTATAATAGGTGGAGCAACGGGCGAAACGCTAAAAGCTATATCTGGGTTGGCTGTACTCGCAGGATCAAACCCCAATAACAGTCTGGGTAAATTTGCAGATAACTTGATTAGTGCTAGCGGTGACTTACGATCTGAAGAGTATGCAAATGCTCTTGGAGAAATAGATGATGCAATGGCAGACTACGATAAACAGTGGCGGGAAGATAATCCGGGGCAAGAACCCTCTACTGCTAAGAAAGTGCTATTAAAGGCACAAGCTATATATGGTGCTGCATGGGATAACCCTGTAGAATTTTTGTCTGAGTACGTTGTTAAAGAAATAATACAAGAAGTACCTCTTCTACTTGCATCTGGCGGTGTAGGCAATCTAGCTAAAAAAGGTTTGCTAGAAGCTGGAGAAGCATATGCTACAAAAATAGCTACTAAGGCAAAACTTGGGACAGCTCTTACTTTAGATGCAACCGAAGCTTTTGGGGGTACAGCGGCAGGGGCGTTCGACGAAGCATATGCTACAGCAATAAAGACTGGGATGTCCGAACAAGAAGCAACGGATTATGCTATTGATATTGCGCAAGCGGCGGGTACTACTGCAGTTATAACCCTAGCTGCAACTGCTGGCATTGGTGGACAAGCTCTTGCAAAATCTGTTCTTGGGGACAAAGTTGATGATGTTTCAACAGGTGCGTTTAACGCGTTGTTTAAGAAAATAAAAGAAGGTGGTACAGTAACTGTAAAAGAAGGTGTCACTGAAAGTATTGAAGAAGGTTTACCACAACTTATAACCGGTATGTCTTTGGCTATGATTGACCCGACATACGATGTAGCGGGTAATGTTACTGGGTCAGCAATACTTGGTAAACTGACGGGTGCGGGAACTTCAGGAGGTATCTACACTGGTAACGCAGTAGCTGATACATTGATGTCAGTTAACTCAAGCGTTATAAATGCAATGGGGAATGCAGGTAATTCCACTGCTGCTGTAGCAGCTTTAGGGGAACTAGGTATTACAGACAATGTAATACTAAACAACATACTAAACACTTCATATGATACACAATATGTAAGCACTGCAGAAGCTGCAAAAGCGTTTGAGAATCAAAACCCTGATTATATACCTACAGAAGCAGAAATAGAATCTTTTGTATCTAACAGACCTGACTCTGAAGTCGCTACGTTAGTGGCAAGTTATATAGACAAACGTTATTTAGACGTAGACGAAGTAAAAGCCGCAGCAGAAGCATCGGGCATAACTCTTACAGACGAGCAGGCTGAAAAATTTGTAGGGCAAAACCCTGATGAAACTGAAGCTTTAAACGCTGCTATAGCAGAAATAGAAGATAAATCTCTGTTTTATACTGATGCAGACGGCAACAACGTGTTTGCTGGGTATTATCCTGATATGGGGGATAGTGACCCAATTTTTGACAATAATCGCCCTCCCTTTGGCGATAAACCATCTTCTGGAGAAGTCCCTGATGGGATTACACCCCCACCAGCGGGAAGTATAACTTCACCGGTTATGGTTGATTATGTAAACGAAATTACAGGTGAAACTTACAGCGCTCCTAACAGTGGGTATACCCCTGTAGAAGGTAGTGGTTGGGTAGTAAAACCTCCTGCTAGCGGGACTCTTCCAGTTGAAGACCCAAAAGAGGGTGAAAGTGATTTTACTCCTTTTCCTGATATACCTGACGATGATTTTGGTGAACTTATTCCATCCGAACCTGTAGGTGACGACGCTATTTTTCCAATGCCGATTGGCCCTACTCCTGATGACTCGGTTGATGAACTTATTCCATCCGAACCTGTAGATGATCCACTCACTGCGGATGATGTGAAGGATATTATAGACACAGCTATAGGCAATTTACCAGAATCAGCTAGTCCTGAAGATGTATCCTCTGCAATAGAAGATGCTTTAGCGGGCATGAATAACCTTAGTGATGCGGATGTATCCTCTGCAATAGAAGATGCCTTAGCAGATATGAACAACCTTAGTTCTGAAGATGTTCAAGATATAGTTGATGAAGCTACAGGAGTAAATGCAGAGGCTATATCCGACTTAGAAACAAGCTTAACTGAACTTATCGAAGAGAATAACGGTGATGTTTCTGCTGCGTTGGACGAACTTGCAACTGCTATGGGAGTGGGTGAAGCTAGCATACTTGAGGAGCTTGGTACTACAGAAGCTAACCTCACAGACAAATTTGAAACTGGGATTAGTGGTGTAGAGGAAAGCGTTAGTAACTTAGAAACAAACCTAACCGCACTTATCGAAGAGAATAACGGCGATGTTAACGCTGCATTAGACGAACTTGCTGATGATTTAGGGACTACTGAAGCTAACATTCTTGAGGAACTTGGCACTACAGAAGCTAACCTTACAGAGAAGTTTGAAACTGGGATTAGTGGGTTAGAAGGAAGTATAGGTACTCTTTCTAGTGATCTAGCCGCATTAGGCTTGGATGTAGATACTATAGCCGACCTTATTGGTAAACCTGCGCGGAAGGTTACTGAGACAGATATAGACTTTGTTATAGACTTAATTGCGCAAGAAAACGTTAGCGAAGAGTTAATTACGCAGTATGATGTTACAGGTGATGGTATCGTTGACATAAACGACCAGAACATGTTATCAGATAAGCTACAGGGTAACGATGTTACCTTTGCGGATACTTCTATGTTTAACCCTGCCACTGGCTTGTATGCAGAGATGGATACAAAGAATGACGCAGTTACTGATATGATAACGGACATGAACACACAGATTAACACGCAGACAAACCAACAAAATTTTGCAGAGTTCCAAAAACTACTAGCTGAATCAGATGATATTGGTGGGCAACGTGTAGATGTTAAGTCTGGAGACAAAGTAAAATTAGACTATTTATATGACATTGGTGGAGAAAGTATCTTTGCTACACCGCAACAAGAAAGTATGTTTGGCTCTCCATTTGGACAACGCGATGTTATGCAACCTGCAAATCAAACGTTAAGGCCATTTTCTCGTGCTAGTGGGTTCGCACAGGGTGGACAGGTAGAGGATGAAAATGATATGCTACTAAGAATACTTGGAGAAACATAATGAGCTTTTGGGATGATTTATTAGGCTTTGCTAAAAGTGATGCAGGAGAAGCTGCTCTTGTAGGTGGCGGTTCGTTACTACTAAACAGTGGTTTATTTGGTGATTTTACAAGTGGGGAAATTCCTCAAACTGGATACCAAGGTGGTATACCTGAGTACACTGCGCAAAGGCAAACAGTATCTAGCACATATGATCCTAACAGACGCCCCGGAAGTGGTGGACAACGGTATTTTACACAAACACAATATAAACCCAAGGCGGATACCCCGCCAGCAGAGCCTATGTCTGCAGAGGGTTTAGCGGCACTTAATGCGTCTAATCCTGCACGACAAGAGCGTAGAAGACCCGGTGGGGCAAGAGTACCCGCGGGAATTGCCACACAAGCAAACATGCAAGCTAAACCTCCTACATCAGAAGGGATACCTTCCGTTCCTACTTATGAAAACGAAGTAGTACAAATGGCTACCGGTGGTATTGCAGAACTAAAAAAGGGTAAATACTTAGATGGTGCTAGCGATGGTATGGCGGATGAAGTACCTGCAAGTATAGATGGACAGCAAGAAGCACGATTGAGTGATGGTGAGTTTGTTATTCCTGCTGACGTTGTAAGTCATCTTGGCAATGGTAACTCTGATGCAGGTGCTAAAGTATTAAAAGACATGATGGATAGAGTACGTAAAGCACGTACAGGTAACGAAAAACAGGGTAAAGAGATAGACCCCAAAAAATTTATACCCGCGTAGGAGGTAGAACATGGCTGAAGGCGACGTAACCGCACCCGTAGACCCAATGGCGGGAAAAGCAACAGGTACAGAATCATCTTTATCTAGTTGGGCAGGCCCATATGTAACTGAGATGCTTGGAAAAGGTGCAGCTCTTGCAGACGAAGGCTACAACGCATACATGGGACCGCTCACTGCAGGTACTTCCGAACTGCAAGATAAGGCTTTTGCAGGGTTGGGTAGTTTAACATTACCTACAGATACAATGGGTGTAGGGGGCTATGAACAACAACAGTTTACAGGGGATGTAGCACAACAGTATATGAACCCATATCTGCAAGCATCGTTAGACCCACAGCTAGAAGAGGCTAGACGCCAAGCAGGTATTACAGCCGCGCAAAATGCTAATAAGTTTGCAGGTGCGTACGGAGGATCAGCACAAGCCTTGTTTAATGCAGAGGCTAACCGTAATCTAGGGCAAAACCTTTCAGCTATTACAGGACAAGGCTACGCAGATGCGTACGATAGAGGGTTACAACAGTTTAACACTGCACAAGATCGTGCAATGACAGCGCAAGACAAAGTAAATTTGTATGGTACAGAAGGTTTGGCTGCACTAGCTAATATGGGTGCAACGCAAAGAGGTATTGAATCTGAAGGTATTACAGCAGATCGTTTACAGTTTGAAGAAGAACGTGACTTCCCGTACAAACAAGTGCAGTATATGCAATCTTTACTACAAGGCTTACCTATCGAAGCACAGTCTTACTCTTACGCACAGCCAAGCAAATTATCAAACATCTTAGGTACTTCCGGCGGTATGATGGAGTTATACGATACTCTATTTGGTGGAAGCAAATCCCCTACTAGCGGTGGAGGAGGAAAATAATGGCTTTAGGTGACGGCGGTTTAGACGCACAAGTAGAACAACGCATGGATGCCTACCGAGGCAACCCACAAAAACTTCAACAACGTTACGGGCAGAACAAAGAGCTGCTTGATTTACTAGCGTTACAAAAACTTACGTCTGAAAAGAAACAAGTCGCTGCAGATATGCAACTTAAAGCACAACAAAACCCTAACACTATAGCACAACAACGTGAAGCAGAAGCACTTGAACTCACAAAAAGCGCTATGGGTGGTTCTCTTAGTGAGTTAGCAGGACGTACAAAAGGTACGCTCGACCAAAAAGCAGCTATGCAAAAGAAGAACATGAGCCGTATGGCACAGGGGGCAAGTAAACCGCAGATGGGTGGCGGTGCAGGGTTAGCAGGGTTGATGGGTAAACCACGTCCTAACGTACCACCACAAGCTCAAGGTTTAGCAGGGGCGCGTATGGCTCAAGCCGCAAACAGTGGTGGCCCCGTTCGTATGGCTGGTGGAGGCATAGTTGCTTTTGCCGGAGGTGAAGGTGTTAGTGGACAAAAAGGATTGTTCTCAAAGGGTAGAAAACTTACGCTTGACGAGAAAGCTGCATTCCAAAGAGCATTTGGTGGTACTGCAGATAGGCTTATAAACCAAGTTGAAAAAGGTTCTGTAAGTAGTCTTTCTGTAGGTAAAGATACACAACAAAAAATAGCAGATATTTTAGGAGAATCACTTGCTCCGGAAGCAGAAAAGGGTGTTGATCCTTTACGGCTAGCTAATCCCGGAGGACTTCAAAACACAGGTGTTCCTCTATCTGATGCTATGTTACCTCCTAGTAACGCTACTACACAGAGGCCAGATGACGGTTCTCTCGATGCTCCAGCAGGAATACAAACGTTAGTTCCCCCTGTTAAAGAACCTATGGGTGGAGAAACGTTAGGCCAAGATAGTGTTCAAGCTAATCAGACTCCTCCTGCCAAAGAAGAACCCGTAGCTGGGGAAGGTACGCCGACAACAGGTAGTGGCATAGATATGAACACTCTTATGGGTAACATGGGCTTCACTGCCGAAGACCCAAATGCTGCTATGCAACGTGGCTTTGCAGAATCAGATGCGTATACAGGACGTGCGGAAAAAGCCGCTAAGTATGACGACATGGTATCAGAGATGGCTGCGTTCGATGTAGAAAACTACGACCCAGACAGAGAACGTAGAGATAGATTAAAGTCATTCTTGATGGGTGCTGCAGGTACAACAAACATAGGGACTACTTTTGCATCCGCAGGAGCTGCATCTATGAACTTAGCTAATTCACAGCGTAGAGATCGAAGAAGTCGCCTGATGGATAAGTTCAACATGGAGAAAGATAAGATGACAACCGATACAGGGTTGGCACAATCTGGACTTACTTTAGGTCGTGAACTATATTCTCAAGCGCAACAAAACCAACGTACCGCGCTACAGGCAGGTGTGCAACTAAGGGGTCAAGACCTTACCAACGCACAAAAAAATGCAGATCGTATATTGCGTAAGATAGAAGGCGACAATACTCAAGCATACCGTTCCGCTACATTGGCTATAGAACAAAACAAATTAGATTTGGCAGCACTAAAAGACAAAAATGCTACAGAAGCCGCAAGAGTTACCGCTGCAAACAACACTATATTCCGTACATTGCAGGTTAGAGAACAGATCGCCAAAGAAGCTAATGCGTTAGCCGGTGTAGAGGTGGCAAAAACAGAACTTGAAAACGCAGAACTAATGGGGTTAGAGCCTGAACAGGTAGCAGCCTTACAAGAAAAATTTGATAAAGCTGCAGCGATGGCTCTCTCCATGACTGAAGATATGATGAACAAGTTTGGTAGGGGTGTTGGCGAAGATGGCAAACCCACAGGTACTAGCTTGTTAGACGCAGAACAGTTTGCAATTCAAGTATTGAGTCAATACGGTATAGAACCAACGATAGAAAAAGATTCGGTAACCAGCACATCGTACAGCGAGTAGATTTATGGGAATACATACACTTAACCTAGAAGATGGTTCGCAGGTACAAGTAGAGGCTCCCAAAGATACATCTTTGGATGAGTTATTGTTGCTAGCTAATAGGCAACAAAGATTTCAAACACCTGAACCAACTAGACGTCGCGATGAAGCTATCGCAAGTAGGTTAGCGGAAACTAAAGCTATACCTATAGAAGAGCCTGTTATAGCTGAAGAAGAAACAGGATTACTAGGTGATCTTGCTTCTGGGTTTGGGGCAGGATTTGTAGGTACAGGTGAAATGGCTGCTCTCGGTGCAGCTACATTACTTGGTGAAGAAAACGAACTTGCAGCCCGAAAGAAAATACAAAGTGTGGCAGATGCCATAAAACCAAGTGGCGGTGACCAAGACGACCTTGGGTATAAAATTGGTAGTGTGTTTGGTTCTATCGCAGGGTTTGCTGCTCCTATAGCGGGTATTGCCGCAGGTATTGCCGCTGCCCCTGTTTCTCTCGGAGCCGCCGCTACTACAGGTATTGCCACTGGTGCAGGTGCGTTGTTAGGTGTAGGCACAGCCGCAGGTGAAGCCAGTGAACGCGCTCGTGCTGGAGGTGCAACACAAGAACAGCGTAATCGTGCTATACGGCAAGCCGCACCGTTTGGTTTACTAGAAGTTGCACCACTAGGTCGCTTTATGCGTTCTGTAGATGTTCCTGTAATCGGTAAGTTTATCAAAGACCTTGGCCCTGAAACAGTAGAAACTATCGGGCAAAAGATACAAAACGCAGCTATAACTGGTGGTGGAGAAGCCGCACAAGAAGCTTCCGCAGAGATTGTACAAAACTTAGCAGAGCGTGGGTATAATCCAGAGCGAGCTATATTAGAAGGTACAGGTGAATCTGCGTTGCTAGGTGGTGGTGCAGGTGCTACTATCCAATTCTTTGTTGATGCGTTTACAAACAGCCGCAAAGCAGGTCCAGATGGACAGCCTCTAGCGATTGAAGATATGCGAGATAAACGTATTGAAGATCAACGGCAGGGTTTAGGATCGTTACAGATAGAAGACCAACGTGTACCACAAGCTAGAGCTGCAATAGGTGAAGCTTTAGATGCAGATGGTGCTGTACCGCTTGAGAAAATGCAAAGCATTGTTGCTGAAACTGGGATACCTTTTGCAGAACTTGAGGGTGTTGTATCCGAAGAGATGGGCAAGCGCGGTAGCGACTTAGCTTTACGTGCAAAAGCAGAACTTGATGCAGAAGAAGAATTAAAAAATCGTTTGCAAATAGAAGGGCCAGAAAGCCTAGGTTTGACTTCTGATAGTGAAGGTAATGTACTTACACGAGAACAACGAAACGTTGAAGCTGAAGCTGGTAGAGTTAAAGCTAAAGAAGACGAAGACGCTCGTATGGAAGCTCTTAGAAATGAAGCTTTACCAGAAACAGACGACTCGATTGATAAAACTAAAGCAAAAGTAAAATCGCAGTACCAAATAAGACCAACTGTAGAATTTGACATAAGAAAAGACTTAGAAACAAAATATCCACGTTTAAAGTCAAGTGATTTAGGGTTAAATGCAGAAGAAGGAGGAAAAGCTGATGAACCGATTAAAGGAGCTAAGCCAGACGCAGGTAGAGACGGCGTTCGACCTCCTAGCGAAGATGTGGACGGAGCCAACAACATTGACCCTGCTGGAGATGCCGATGCCAAGAAAGATACCAAAAAATCTGGACCACCTACAGATGGCGGATTGGGAAGCACTAGCGTGGTCTCTGGACTGCCTGATGGAACAAAGAGAGCAAAACCAACTGCATTAGAAGCCGCAGGAGTTAAACTTGTAGAGACATCAGTACCTAACGAACAATATCTTGCAGATAAGAACAAAGCTGCAGCTAAGAGTAGGAAGGCTGCAAAGAAAGATACTTATGAAAGTAACATAGGAAGACCTGCAACAGTTTCGGCATACTTTGAAGACGCTGATGGCAACCGTACTGTTAATTTAAACCCTGAGATACTGGCAAACGTAAAAGGCGCATTAGGCGAAGAGGCTACACGCGGTACAGGTGTGAAAGCAGATAGACTACGTAAGAGTATAGAAAAAGATGGGTACGACTCGAAGCTAGGCGCTATACTGGTTGAAGTGCGTGAAGATGGTACTCCATTTATTGTTGAAGGTAATAATAGACTTGCCGAAGCAATTAGTAGTGGTAGAGAAAGTATACCTGTTGAGATAAAATATATTCGTGGTGGAGAAAAAGCTAAAGGTATCTTAGACCCTATGGAAGTAGGGATAGAGATGTACATAGAAGAAAAACTACGTGAACCAAAATCAGAAGCTAAACCAAAAGATAAACCAAAAGATAAGGACGTACGAAAAGTTATGCCTGTACTTGGTAAAAAGGGTACGGCACTTGCTCCTGAAGATAAAGCAAAAGACGTTAAAGATAAACCTAAACAGACTACTGCTAAACAAAGAGCAGAGAGTGCTGAATCGCAGAAAGAAAAAGTTGCAGCACGCAAGTCTGAATCTAAAGAACTCAATGCAAAACAGGCGGCTGTATACACACGTAAGTCTGTTAATGTACAACGTATGGGTAAGGACTTAGATGCTGAAGTTACTATAGATGAGTTTGATAACGCCGCTAAGAAAGCTGTACTTTCCGAAATGGATAAGACACGTACCAAAGGTACGCCAGTTACAAATGCAATACAAAGATACTTTGGGCAGTTCCCCACGTTTGATTCCGCATTAACACAAGCTATAGAAGATGTTGCTAGCGGAGAAACACGTACTGCTGATAGTAACGACTTATCAGGAGACCTACCACAACAGGTAATGCAACGTGAGTTTTACTTAGCTGACCCTAGCAACAACTTACCTTCTATGGGTAAAATATCTGGTGCTAAAGTTCTAAAATGGTTTGGTGTGGATGTTACTAAGGCAGGTGCTGTAAGAGTTTTACCAGATGGTAAAGGGTCTAAAAACCTAAAAAGTTACATTGAGACAGAGTTAAACTCGGCTATAACTGCGTATGCGAATATAAACAACAGACAAAAAGCTAGTATCAAACAGCAAGAACAACAACGTAGAAACCTTAAAGCAGAAAAAGTTGCGGCAGAAGCTGAACGAGATAACGCAATAAACAAAGTGTTTAAACTACCTGCAGAGCTAGTCATAGACTTACCGCTACGACCACAAGTACGTAAAGCTCTACTAGCAGGTAAACTACAAGATGCGTTGGTTGGGTTGCAGGCCACTGCAGGGTCTCGCGCTACATCTAAACTAGCCAAAACATTTGCAGAAAATGTAGGTAACACAAAGCTTGTAATTAAGAAGAACCTAAAGACTGACGATGGGTCTACAAAATTAGCAGGTTATTTTGATCCAAAAACTAACACGATAGCGTTAGACGCAGAAGCTGGTATCAACACGCACGCACTACTTCACGAGATGTTCCACGCGGTTACTTCTGCTACAATAGCTAACAAGTCACACCCACTAACTAAAAAGCTCACTAAAATATTTGAAGGTGTTAAAGAGCAGTTGGCTGGAGAGTACGGCCTAACCAGTTTAGATGAGTTTGTTGCAGAATATCAAGCTAACCCTGAGTTTTCAAATCAACTAAAAACAACTACTGTTAACGGCAGAAACCCGTGGATGCAGTTGATTCGAGCCTTGGCTAACTTTGTGCGTACGAAGATGGGTATTGCAACAGTACCTGAGACTTCTACATTTGATGCAGTTGACAAACTGGTACAAGAAATAATTGCACCTACATACGATGGGCGTGCAGCTACTAAAATATACATGGAAGCTTCAACCCCTGCAGGGGCGGCTAAGTTAGTAAATAAACTTGGTGCGCCTAACGCGACTAAGGCCACCACTAAAAAAGAAATCTATGATTATGTACAAGAAGGTAAATCATGGATGGTTAGTAAAACACCTAACAAAGCAAAAGATGTCTGGTTAAAATTACAACCTGTTAACATCTTAGGAGCATTAGCGGAACCAAGTATACCCGGGGCAACGGGTCTTAACACTATAATAAATAATATGAGTTCGTCTTTGCGTAGGCGCAATGCTTCCTTAGACCCTGTAGTTAATAAACTACGCAATTACAGAAAACGTGAAGCAAAAAAGTTTCTAACTTTGCAATCAATGGTTCCAACTGCTACATACAACCGTATTGATCCGAGAGAAGCAGACTTTAACAAAGCTTATGGGTACAAAGAAGGTGATGAAGCATATAACATAAAAAATGCAAAGGCAGTTCATGCGGAACTAAGAAGGCAATACAAAGCATTAGGTAAAGAAGGACAAGACTTATATAAGACTGTTACTAACGTTTTTGAATTTGCTCTAAAAGATATTATGGATTCGGTAGACGCTAGACTTAATGCAACTGTTCAAGACCCACAGCTACAAAAGAAAGCTAGGGATAAGATAGCAGAACTTCTAAACATGGAACGTGGAGTTATTAAACCTTTTGCTCCACTAACTCGTACGGGTAATTATAGGTTACAATACACTGCTGTAGACCCTGTAACGGGTAACCCAGAAATGTTTGTAGAGTATTTTAGAACTGTAAGATCAAGAGAAAAAGCTAAGAAAAACCTTAAAGAATATAACGATGCGTGGATTGCAAAAAATCCTAACAACAAAAAAGTTCGTTCGCAGATAGAAATGCCTTGGGTAGAGGGAACTAAAGATAGTGTGTTTGATTACAGTAAAGCACCATCGGGTTCTTTTATCTACAATGTGTTAAAAACCCTTGAAAGCCAAGGAATAGATAAAGCTACCCAACAACTTATTGTTGACCTCGCACTAGACAGTATGCCTGAACGTTCTTTCATGCAAGGTCTTCGCAACCGTAAAAACATTAGAGGTTTCTTAGGGGATATAACTCCAACAGGTTTAGCAGAAACATCTTATGACCTAATAGATACTGTAGAAAGTAAAGGTCGTGACTATAACCGCCAACTTGTACAAATGGAATTTGGTGCAAAACTAGAAGCGTTTAAACGTGATGTTTTAGACCCTGTTGAGGGCAAGACTATGGATGACATTACAAAATTATATAAAGATAACATATCTAAAATTGTTAACTTTGCACAACGCCCTAATGTACCAAGGTGGTCACAGACTTTAACAGCAGGTGGGTACGCATGGACTATGGGTTGGAACCTATCTTCAGCGGCTATTACTACGTTCGATGTGTTTATGAGTACAGCACCTAGATTAATGGGTAAATATGGCGATAAAGCTACATTCAAAGCTATGGGTAAAGCCACATCTATACTAGCACGAAGTCCTAAAACTAAAATGGTAGCAGTTATGCAACCAGACGGTACAATGGCAAAAGAAAAAGTTAACACTGGCAAAGCGGGTTTCTCTATCGGTAACTATGATTATACCGACCCTAACTTACCATCAGAACTAAAAGACATAGAAGTGTTGGCGGACATAGCTGAAGACAGCGCACAGATAAACCAGTCTTTAAACCAAGAAGAACTGGATATGGGTAACGCAAAAGATGCAGTAGAGAAAATAAATTCTTGGACAAGTTTCTTGTTCCACCATGCAGAACGTTACAACCGCGAAGTTGCTATGACATCTACATACATGTTAGAATTAGATCGCCTACGTGCAAACAATGCCGGTAAACCGCTTAGTCTTACACAAAAACAAGATGCGGCTAGAATGGCAGTTAGTGAAACAGAGTTTACCCTTGGTGCTACAGCATCAGCAGGTCGTCCTGTCATGGCTCAATCGGGTTTAGGTAACGTAGCAATGTTGTTCAAACGTTTTGCTATAAGTAAATATCACATGATGGCGACTATGACGAACGACGCTTTTCAAGCAGGTGGTGATGCACAAACAAAAGAGAACAGGCGTATTGCTCAAGGGCAGTTAGGGCGGTTCTTTGTAACCACTGGATTATTTGCAGGTCTTGCAGGTATGCCATTGATGGGTGCAATCGGGGCTATATATGACTTGTTTGTAGATGATGACGAAGATGATTTTGATGCTATGTTGCGTAAATCTGTTGGCGAAGGTATATACAAAGGGCTTGTAAATACCGCTTTGGGTGTAGACGTTGCAAGTCGTATTGGTCTAAATAGTTTACTATATCGCCCACCAATTATAGATAAAGATCAAGCCACACTTTGGACTTTATTAGAACAGCTAGGTGGCCCTGTTGTGGGTATCTATTTAAGTGCTGAACGTGGTATTGATCTTATTGGAGAAGGTGATGTACTTAAAGGTGTAGAAGCTATGGCTCCTGCCGCAGTTAGAAACGTAATAAAAGGCGGCAAACAATTAGCCACGGGTGAAGTTACTACGCGTAGAGGTAATGCTGTTGTTGAAGATATAGGTATTGCACAGGTACTAGGGCAGTTTGCTGGGTTTGCTAACGCCGACCTCATAAAACAATATGAGATAAACAAGAACGAACGCCGGAAGAGTGGTTATCTAAGCAAAAAACGAACTAAACTCTTACGTCGAGCGAATATTGCCGCGGCAAATAATGATAGAGAAGCTTATAAATCTGCATTAAAGGCCATAAGGAAGTATAATAAGGGTCTCTCTGGTGCCGCTCGTGCCAAAAACATCATACTATCGGACACCATCAAGAAATCTCGTAGGGCATTTAACATCCGTTCAGGCAAAATGGTAGGTGGAATAGAGTATACTCCAATGATGCGCCGTAGTTTAGAAGAGTATGATCAAGGCGTTCAACTGTTCAAATAAAAAACCCCCGACGTTGCAGTGCGAAACCTAGCCAGTCGGGGGAGTTCAGAACGGAGAACGACAAGTTGTCCAAACTTGTCATGGGTAGACTATCACACTATTCTCCAAATGCGAACCCCAAACATTTCATTTTCTATGCAAACGCGTACAGCTACTTGCCACGATTTGTCTTTTGCAATCTTTTCCATCTGTTGTTTGGCCTTCTCAGTGTTAACACAAGGTATAAAAACAGACGCACCTATAACCATATCTTCCCACGACACGGTAACTTTTATTTTATCGGGGTCGAGATCATCAATCTTCAGAGGTTTCTGATACACCTGTAAACCCTTCTAACTTAACTGCCAACACCCAGATAGGCGGCAGGTTAAAATTAGTACCCTTACTCAAACGCATCTTTAGTTTTTTACCCCCCAACTCTTTTTGCATACCTTCTACAGCACTAACATAATCTAACTTTTGCTCACCAAGCCAAGACTTAAACACTTTCGGCACTATGTATAACATGTGAGTATCTGTTTCATATCGCGCTACAAACATACCGCGTGGGTTTTGTTCTGGTATAACCATAGGAGCTACACCATCTGTAGAATGCGCAGTTTCTGTACTCTTAATTTTAAGTATGCTACCCCAATGTTCTGTAGTAAATTCTGTTACCAAAGTCTGAATAGACGCAGTGCTGTCGTCTACAAATGCTTTAGTAATTCTTAGTTGTGACACTATCCACTTAAACAATTTCTTCAGGTCGTAGTCTATTATACCTGCACGCTTTGCGGCTAATGCCCCTGCCAGTATCGCGGAACAACCCCCAGACCAAAAACGATTCTTCTGGTTTAACCCTGCGGCTTTATCTAGCTTTACCTTTATACTTTCGTAGTCTGCCCTAATCGTGTCCTTGTTTTGAATTACGTACTGCACAAACTCAACCCCGTAATGACCGTAATTGTCTTGTATATCTGCAAACAGTTTAGCCCCTGTAAGCAGATCGACCTCTACCAAATTCATCTCGTCTACGCGCAATTCTAACAACCGTTGCATCTCAGCTTTAGTATTGCCTTTTGCCATAGCCATCTGTGCATACATACTGACGTTACCAGAAGATACAGCTATGAGCCTCCAAGGCTTGCCCCTAACACGTTCGTAGTTGCCCCCACCTGCCATACGATTTTTCTGCTTCCCTTCAGACAACTGATATGCGTAGTCCGAGGCGTGTCTGCCAAGAATATTTGTCATCTCGTCCGTATTAAGAAGCATGTTGTGCATAACTTCAGCTACGTTCATACGAGAGTTAGCTGTATCAGCCTTAGTGCCTGTTAGTTTAAACGGGTCACCAAATATAGAAGTACCTGTATACATAGCGGTTGTTTTACCACCACCTGTATCTCCAAACAGATGTATACCTAGACCATATAAACCTGTTAAGGGCATAAGAATTGTGCCGAACCCTGCGCATACAGTAAACTGTTGTAGTTCCATCCCGTCTTGATCGTAAAAATCTATTATTTCTTTGTTACGTTCCCTAGTACCTGCGGTCTTAAACCTGTCTATATACCCTGATGTTTTTGCAGAGGGGGGATTATAACCTATCGAGTGAGCGCTAATGAGTTGGTCACCTAACACAAACTCGTCCATTTTCTTGTCGTCAACCCACCCAAACTGTTGATGTGCTTGACTGGCTGTAGTGGTTTGTTGAAGCTCGTTAATCCACGCGGCTGTGTATGACATTAGTTTATCTATATCCTTCCCAAAAGTAGTTATACCTTGCATAGACATATGCCTACGAAACTCTTCCCGTGCTGTAACCGCAGATAGTGGCACAATAAAATCCCTTATCCCGTCTTTTGGTAAGTGTAACGCAAACGCTATTACTTCACCTAACTCTACATCATGTAACCTGCGTGTCACATAGAAATCATTATGGTATACACAAACCTCTTCTGGGTCACCGTCAGCGTTTGTACCACGTATGTATACACCCCCATTTTGTCCACGAAAGTAAGGCTTTGGAAACACAGGTATTTCTACTGTCTTTGTTGTATCGCCAAAAGTTTCTTCTACTATATTATCTTCTGGAGATGCTTCTGCTATCTCTTTTGTAAGCATAGCAGGTGTAGATATTTTACCATTGTTAGGACACGTATCACATAACTCGTTATGTGTAGAGAACGTACTGCAGAAGTGCGGCCCCCCTGTATCCTGCATCTTCCGCAATGTTCTACTTAAACTGTAGTCGTCATGTTTACTGGACATCAGCTCTGCGCCCTTGTCCCCGTCTGTACACACGTTTGCAATAGATAAACCCGAACGCCACAAATCATGCGATACAGTTTTTTGATTTTCTATTATGTACTTTATCTGCGCACAACCCGTACCTTTGGCAGTCTTTATTAGTAAACGTTTGAAGCTACCTCTTTGATTCTCATTTATAGCATCTAAGAACGCGCTTGTGCTGTTAGCTTTGTACTTCGTTGGAACTGGTATCAGGTCGCCGCCTAATAAATCAGAAAAAACATCAAAAGAAATAGTCCTAGGTTCTTCAACACCATAAAACGTTACGGGTATAGGTGGAGTACCTTTATGATTATGCGTAGATGGTATCCGCAAAACTCGTGCTACGTCTGACGTAACAGATGGATCAGCTTCAAACCCGTCTTCTTTGCATAGTTGTTTGAGGCGTTCAGCTACCGGTAGCCAATCGTCCTTACATACCAACTCAGACAAAATCCAGTAGACGTGTACACCACGCCCCGAGTTAACAAGTGTAGGGTTAGGTAGTTTATGTCGTTTACAGAAAGCACGTAGCTCTACAATAGCAGTTTCTTGGTCGGGGAACTCTTTACCTTCACCACAATCTAGGTCTAGGAAAAAAGATTTCATGCCACGCACGTTATCTGCTTTGCGAGACCCTGCTGTCTCTAACGTAGCCAATGCAAAATACACGTCGTGTCCGTTGGCATCGTAATCATATGCGGCATCTAAAACATCACTTACATTGTTGTAGAAACTTTGTTTAGGCGCACCGCCTTTAGTTGCAAAAACGCAGTAATGGCCTTCGTCTGCTAATAATAATTCTAAAAAGTTTTTTGTTTTCATTGTCACCACTCGTCATAATAAAGTTAACCACGGCTAAACAAATAGCCGTGGCAGGGATAGTTTAGTCGTCCCAATTATCTATGATCGAACCTAAGTCTCCGTCGTCAGAAGGTGGCACAGCCGCCGCTTTTTTAGCGGTTCTTTTTACTGGCTCTTCGTCAAACCCGTCATCTGCGGGAGCTTCATCTAACACGTTATTGCTCTTCACAGCTTTAGGTGTTGATGCAAAAGGATTAGCGTCTTCCATAACAAAGCCACCATCTACAGCACCAAACGGATTACGTACTTCCATAGGAACATACTTAATAACCTGTACAGCTTTTAGTCGTAGCGACACACTTTGTTTACCACCAAAGTCATAAGGTATCAACTGCACAGCTACACTTACTGTACTACCTGTTGTTAATTGAAAATCTTCTGGCAATGGTGTGCCTTGTGAATCCACTTGGAGTGGTTTGTTAGTGACTTCACCTTTATAAGCACCTTTTAGGTTTGCTTTGTGAGTGTATGTACCGTTGTCATCTTTAACAAACGGGTTAACTAACTTGTCTGCCCATTTAGGCTCTTTGTTAGCATCATACGCGGCCTTCATCTGCATAAATAACGCTTTAGCTGTCGCGCTATCCATACGAAATGCAATAGAAAACTCTGCATTCTGGTCTCTTGGACTACAAGGCACACTACGTTTTACGCTTTGATCGAACGTATACGTCTTGTCGATCTTAGGCCATAATGCTTCTACGTTTTCAATAATGTAAGTTTCTGCCATGTTGTTCTCCTTCTGGCTTGTTATACGTCGTCGTCAGCGTTGAAATCAAAATCAAGCTGAGTTTCGGTTGGTTCCTCGTGTACATCTTGTATTGCTTTAGTTAGTTCTTCTGTAACTGAGGTTTTGTTAAACCGGTAAGTATTACCGATCTTTATATACGTGGATTTAGGGATATGCCCCTGCCTAACCCACGCTCGGATTGTAGAAATTGACACTGCAAAATGCTTTGACAACTCCTCTATCTGCACAAATGGTTCTTCATTCATCATTTTTTCCTAACTGATATTACATGTTCTGTATCGACGTTAAGACCTTTCGGCATCACGTCAGGATTTTCCTCCAAGAACTGTTTTACATTAGTCTGGTTCAAACGACGATCCAAAAATTCGGGCATGTCATGTTCTTTTATGAACGAGTACATGGATTCCCAATCTCCAGTCCAATATTTTGTTTTAGTAGACCTAAAAAACAAACCTTCAGAGGTTCTTACGCTTTCTACATTATGTGCATCGCAATAATCTAGTAACGCTTTCTTCAAAGTGTCTAGTTGGCGTACCAACTTTCCATCTTTTTCTTTGTAATCTGCAGACAGTAAGGCTCTTTCTGCTCTTATCTTTATATAAGCCTTAGTAAGTTTGTCTGCAGGGACTTCGGTGTTATCACTCATTTTATGTTCTCCTGCTCTAACGAGAATTACACTTTAGTACCTAGTAATACGCTAGTCAAGTAGTTCTTTGTATAAATCTATCATTTTTGTGTGTACATCAATTCTATTGTCAAGAAGTGCGTAAACACGCTTTTCCGCGGCAGAACCTTGCAACTGTACAACAGTACAGGGATGCTTCTGTCCAGACCTATGAACCCGTGCGTTTGCTTGAGCATAAGTTTCTAACGAAGGCGTTGGCCCCCACCAGACTACTGTGTTAGCTGCTGTTAACGTAACACCATGTGCCGCAGACTGCGGTTGTATAACTAAAACTCTTGGGTCGCTCGTTGTTTGAAACCGTTTAAATATGTCTGTGCGTTTAGCTACAGGTACATCGCCACGAATAACGTCAGTAGTAATCCCGTCACTACGTAACTTATCTGTTAGTATGTCAATGGTATGTTTGAAAGGTACGAAAACAAGCACTTTTTGGCTACTTTCGTCTATTACTTCTCGTAACACCTTATACCTATGCTTTATATCAAACTCTAAGGTATCACCTTCATCGGTGTATACAGCCCCTGCTGATATTTGTAATAACTTGTTCATAACAACAGCGGCGTTAACTGCAGATACTTCATCTTCTTGTATCTTCATTGTGAGTTTTTTCTTCAACATGTTGTAGTATTTCTGTTGTTGTCTTGTTAACTCTACCTTACGCTTCACATATGTCATGTCAGGAAGGTCAAGACACTCTTCCTTTGTAAATCTTATGGCAGGTTGTAACACGTTAAACACAAGGTCAGTAGCTTCAGGTTTAACCACCCACCTAAACTGAGTTATCTTACGCATGACCATATCACGAAACGAACCAAAGAACCTCGGTACAGTCGTAGGGTCAATAAGTTTTGCCAATCCGTACGCATCTAACGGAGATTGTGCGGCAGGTGTACCAGTCATCATCCACAGCCATGTATCTTCATTAACGAGTTTGTTTAATATTTTCCAACGTTTAGACTGAGCGTTCTTGTAGTGCGTTGCTTCGTCTACAATAATTAAATCAAAACCGCCTTTGGCTATCTCTTCCGATACAATCTCTACTCCATCATAGTTTATTATAACAAAGTCCGCGCCTTGCCCTATGATGGCTTTACGTTTCTTTGATACACCATGCGCTATATCCACAGTGCGGTGCGGTGCAAAAGTAAATAAATCTTCACGCCATGCTGAATCCATAATAGACAGTGGGCATATAACCAAAGCACGTTTTATCTTGCCCTGTTTCATCAGATAATCCGTAGCCCAGATAGCACTAGCCGTTTTACCTGTACCCTGTTCGTTGAAGCAAAAACCTTTCCGGTTCATAGTTAAGAACGCGGCTGTTTTCTTTTGGTGGGCAAACGGATCATACTTACCCGTCCAAGTATATTGTCCATGTATGGGGGAAGGCACATCAATATTAAGTGCGTGCAGTGCGTGCATCTCGTCGATACCCCAATTAACTAACACTTCGTTATCGCGTACAGCTTTACTCTTTGGGACTGTTTTAGTGACACGGTTTGGATTGCGTAGCTTTAATAGCAACGCCTTGTCTTCTATAATTCGCACTTAGTTCTCCTTTCGGGCAGTTGCCCGAACTATTTTTTCTTCTTTTTATAGTTACGTGCGCGGTTCTTACTTGAACTTTCTATACGTATACCATCTTTGTTAGACCCACCCTTGGACAAGGCTTTCTTGTGACTAACATCTTTACCTTCACGTTTGTCGGCTTTACCGTTTTTGTTTTTATCTACACCATTCTTATCTACCTTACGTCTGGCGCGTTGCCGTTCCATACGTGCCTCAAACGCCTTACTACCTACAGGTGCATTCTTTTGTTTCTTACGATCTTTGGGATTTTTATATGGCATTAATTTGCTCCATTGTGAACACATTCAATTACAGGGCAGTGTCGTCTGCATAAGCCGTTAGGCCGTGCGTTCCACACATCGTTTTCAGCCGCGGCCTTCATCTGGTCGTACTTACTTAACCATTTCCCCCACAGCTTATGGCTATCATACTCCATGTATGTGTCTTTTACCAAGTCATTACATACAACAAAAAATAACCCTGCACGTACAGTCTTAATTTGGGGGTACTTAGCAAACAAACCCAACGCCATTAACTCTAGCTGTCCTTTGTCTGCATACTTAGAAGACTTGCCTGTCTTGTAATCTACTACCCATGCGAGATCACCGTCCAGTATAACTAAGTCAGCGATACCACGAAACCAAACATCTTTGGCGTAGAAATCACATGCTTCTAAATCAGAGTTTATACCTAGTTTTATTTCGCATAGTTTTTCGCCTGTGCGGTTTTTCAGCGATACCAGTGCCTCTTCCGCAAAGCTAAACTTCTTAGGTAGAGGAGTGTCCTTACCAATAAAATCTTCTGCGGCTTTGTGAAAAGCTGTTCCATACAGGGTAGCATCTGTCTCTTTAAACGGGAACTCTTTGAGTATCTTGTCATGGTAGAATTGCTTGGGGCATTGCTCAAATGCTTTAATCTTACTGAAAGACCACGGTGCTACTTTTGTCACTCACATTCTCCATATGATTTGCCTGTGCCACTCTCACAGGTTATAGGTAAACCTTTTGCCCAATCAGGCGTTTGGCTCATACACTCTTCCATGTACGCTTGTGCTTCAACCAACTCTTCGTCAGGAACACAGGTAATAATCGAGTCATGTACAGTTAACACAGCCTTGTACCTCTTGGCAAGGAGTATCATTTGATGCCCTATGATACAGCGAGCTATAGCTTGGCATACGTTCTCCACAACCTTACCCCCGTATATACGGTTCGGGCCTTTTCTTGTTCGGTATGTATACTCATACCCGCGCTCTCCGCGTTCAGCCGCCAAGCCATGATAAAACATAGGTAGACCATTAGGTAAAATGATAGCGTTCTTGCGTGCGTCTACTTGCAAGACACCTTCTTTGCCAAACTGTATGCTATCTCCGCGTGCCATGTACTGCACCATGTTGTTAGCGTCACGCCATAACTGGCTTATAGCTCCATTAGTGCCACGATATATTTCTATGATACGGCGTGCTTCATCAAGCTCAATGTAAACACCAAACCCTTGTAACTGCGCTTGGAACTTTACAGCCCCCATGCCGTACCCTGCACCCAGAATTGTAGTCTTACCCACAAACCTTTGATCTTTGGTAACGTTCTTAACTGAAACTGAGTATATGCTAGACGCCATATATTTGTACACGTCTTCACCTGCCGCGAACTGTGCAACTAAATCGGTTTGCCCTGCCAACCATGCAAGCACGCGAGCTTCGATCTGAGAACTATCGCAATCAATCAGCGTGTGTCCTTCGGGTGCTACTATACTACTCTTTAACTTCTTACCATTCGCACCACGGCTAGGTAGGTTTTGTAGATTGATCTTATCTGAACCACCCCAACGTCCGGTGTGCGCGGCATAATATTTTACAGGTACGGGTAGAAGCCCACGCTGGGATATGTCTATAAACCTCTGTGTACGTGTCTCTTCAAGACTAGACTTGTTACCCAGACGTGCTTCTACTAAAGACTTTACCTTTGGGTTTTCGTGTTCGAGTAATGCTTTAAATCCTTCGTCTGACTTTGCAAACGCATGTGTCTCTTTACCTGTGGTTGCGCTTATTTTCATGGGAGGTTCTACGCCAAGCCCTTTAAGTAGTTCAGCGAACTTGGGGTTGGACATCAGGTCTTTTTTATCATCAATACCTGCATCTACTAACAACTTATCCTTACGTGCTTTAACGTCACTAAGGTGTGATATTAGTAGGTCATCATCTAACTCTAACGTTGGTTGTGTAAACATGCGTAGTGTCAGGTCAATCAAACGTAATTCAGATTTGGGAAAGTTACGTGCCATTATACTAAACAGCTTATAGGTTAACTCTACATCATTGATACAGTAATCCCCGTACGCACTTAGTTCTTCGGGTGTAAAATCTGCACGTTGCTTTCCGAGTGCGTCGAGAACTTCTGTCCCCTTCTTACCGATCTTATACCTTTCAGCAAGCGATGCGAGGTTTGAACGAGCTTCCACCCCGTGTAAAGCACGGGCAATACACAAAGTATCGGTATACATGCGAGGGCGAATATTATAACGCCAATCAAGAATAGCACCATCGAACATAGTGTTATGACAAAGTAACATAGACGTATCCCAAGGGAACGTGTTGAGGTATTTCTTGATCTGTTCATGCGTACCACTAGCCCACTCCGTTTTTCCGTTGTTAAGTCTTACGCTTACGCCCACGGTCTCAAAACGAGGGTCACGGACATAAGCTTCAGTAGTTATCTTACTTAAAGAATAATCTTTATCGTAATAGGTTTCAAAATCCAGTGTGATTAAATCCATGTTTAGCGTTTACCTGCAATCTCACCACCACATGCCATGTACCCTGCACCATCGACCCAGTTGTCAGGGTGTTTAGGGTTTGATCTAATACGCGCTACTTTTAATAACGCCATCATAGCACCCACGTCATATGCCACTATACGCCTATCTAAATACGTTGACCAAAAATCTGCAATCATCTCAAAGTTATCTTCCATATCCCCGTGATCAGATGCACGATCTTTAGTCACGTATTCTTTAGCAGTGTCTAAGATGTCACCACGTTTAGGCGACTTTGGTGCTTCCAGTATTTCTTTGGGCGTACCTGTCTTACGCATAAGCGATGCAACATACGTAACGTGCGCACCAGATGCGTTAGCTACCTCTCTGTTTGTAGCTGATGGGTTTGCTATTTTATAAGCCCAGATTTTATCTGCTTTTGATTTTTTCATGTTGTTCTCCTATTCATCTTCAAAGATTTCGTTACCTAGTTCTATCGGTAACTCTATGGTTGTTATTTTAAAATCACATTTAGTACACGCACGCCTACGTCTTACTGTTGGAAAGCCATAAGCAAAGTGTGGACGTGAATCTATTACTTCTAACTTCCTAACACAGTGAGGGCAGTGACTAACGGATAGAGACATAAGGTCTTTTCTTATTTGCTTTGCCTCCTTTAGACCCACCTTCTTGGCTTGCACCGAGGGGTCTAATAGGTCTTTGTCTCGCACGTAGTGCAGAGTTATCTGCCATATCTTTTTTTATTTGTTTCTCCCACTTTATTCGATAGTTGTCTTCGGCTTCTTCACGCGTCATGTATGTGATCTCCTTTAATTTAATGCCCATACGCAGAGTATAGGACTAGCCGTACGTGGCCTAGTCGGTATGGTCACAGGTCTTGAAAGGTTTCTGCTGAATTACAAACAGAAATTGGAGTGTCCTGCCCATACTGCTGAGGTTTATGCGAACTATGTCAATCGCGCCCACTCACAGCTTGGGGTATTACGTTGGTATTGTTACAGATAGTTACCCATTTATCCATTTGCAGAGACAGTTGGTGTACGTTTTCTTCGTGTACGACTAAGTCAAACCCACCTGCTTCGTTGATCTCTTTCAAGTTTTTCTCTTGCAGAGGTGTAGGCGTATTCTTGCCTGCTTTGCATTCAAGTCCAAAGAATAATCCTTGGTAACATGCTATGATGTCGGGTACACCGCTTTTGCCGTAGCCACCAGTGGCAGGAAAGAAATAGTAAGCACCTATATCTTTCAGATGTTTTACAGCGGTCTTTTTAACTTTTGCTTCTGGGGTCATAGTAATTCTCCGTTGATACCAGTTTCGGGCAGTTGCCCGAAAGGTTATTTATATATCCAGTAAGTGTACTGGCCTAGCCTACTACCCACACCATCCACATCGTTTAGTGGAGGTGGTAGGTCTAACATCATAAGCATCGACAGCTTAGTTTGTATCCATTCGGGTAGCTCGTCTACAGAATTGTAGTGATGCAAAACATCCGAGTCAACCCTGTCGATACCTATTGATGATACATTGACGTGTTTAGTATGCTTATGTATCTGTACGTGATACGTTATATCGCCAAGCACACTCACGTAGTAGGTTCTTCTGGGTAGAAGTAGAACATAGTGTCGTCAACCTTGTAGCCAACGTCTTCAACAAACTGCCCGTCTTCACACATAGCCATAACTGCAATCTTACCTAAGATACTTTCGGGTAGTGTTTCCGCGAGGTACATATCTTTACCCGATACCCTATCCGCTACCGGTTTGTTATCAGACCATGAGGTATACGCATTCACGTTAACAAGTTTTACTACGTCAGCACGTAACTCTTCGCGTGGGTTTTTGTATATACGCACAAAGTCCATAGGGCGTGGGTTGTTTCTTGAGTGTTTGTTGTACTGATCTTTCAAGTGCGATAGCTTACTTATGTTCTCGTGAAGCTCTGGTTGTCTGAACACGTAACCATTTTTTACTAATGTTATAAGCTCCAAACCCAGTTCGGTATTTGTCCTATCTACCAACCCAATGTTTCGTCGCACCTCCATGTACGCTTCATCAGCTTCACGGGATAACCTTGCAAAATCTCGTTTGGGTTGCCTTGCCAATGCACAACCCGTTTCCTCCGAGGTATACCGTATCAAGTTGGCCTTACAGTTCTTGATAGCTTTATCTAAACGTAGTGCTGAACGCATGAAGTATTCATCTGTCCCTTCGACGTGTCGCATGTTACGTATGTTTCTTGCATATACTACATACTTATCAGCACCACTTATTGTAGACTGAAAGTCTCCATAGCCAATCCAACCAAGCACCATCTGTTCACCTTCAATGTATACGTATGCTGTGTTTGCAGTACGGTGCATAGTCTTGATGTGGTTGTTCTCGATAGCCGTTCGAAATTCTACAAGTTCTGGTTTTCCCTGAGTAGGCTGATTATACCTACGCGAACGTTCGACGTACTCTTCACTCTCCACTGTAGCTTCCGCTACTGTCTTATGTTTATAACCCATTGTTTTAACCTTTCACTGTTGATAAGAAACCGCATGTGCGATTGATTTTATGGTTGAATGCAGACATTATTCTTGCCTGTATCTCTTTGTCGTCTAAGCCCTGTTCTTCACCCATACGTAGGGTATGCTCCATGTAATCTGATAATATACCATACGCTAAGTGCAGACGTAGTGGGTGTTGTTCATCTTTTACAATCTCGCGTGTGATTGTAGGGTGATCAAGAAAGATACTTAGTAAACTCCAAGCATAGTAATGAGGGTTACCCATTCTATCCGCTACGTATTCTTTGGTCTCGTTACGCATACGTTGTTCGTACTCGTACGTATCTTTTGGTAACATCGGATACATAGTCATACCCCATTCACGGAACTTAACTATGTGATCTTTCAAAGAAGCCTTTGCTTTCTTGTCCACTACTTGTCTAGGTGGTTTGGGTAACGGCTTACCGCCAGTTACTACTTCCCAATCTGGCGCAATTCGACCATCTACTTTTACCAGTTTAAACGTAACAGCACACCCATCATCACGGTATGTACATTCCTTCACGTAAGATTGCCACCAACTTCCATAACCACTATCGTCAGGTTTTCTGGTGTAATCATCTTTGGTGATTGAGCTACCTTTTGCGAGATACACTCCATTAACAAACTGTTTACCATTGGATATATTAAAGTACATACCACTAGGTGTATTACGTCTTATGAACGAGTACCTACCATTGTGTAGACCTTGGCCTGTACCATTACGAAACTTGACAGTTTCTGTACCGTCCTTGTGTCTACGCCACACGATAGGAGCTAACCTAATAAGCTCTTTCTCGGTTATGTTTATCGCGGTGTCTTTATTAAGAAACCACCAACGAAACACATCATCACCGCTGTAGTACCCGTCCATCATCACGTAGCAATTACGATTGATCTTTTTAATACGTTCGTGTTTTCGTTTGCGATCTCCGATGGGTCGAATGTCTTGTTCGCGTGGGTGACACTTTGATACCAGTGGTTTGATACTGTCGTAGTGTGCCTCCACTTCCGCGAAAGATTTAAAATTTGTGTATACCATAGTCATAGTTATTCTCCATTTGTTGTTCGGGCAGATGCCCGAAAGTTTATTGACGTATTTGTCAGGTTGTTTATAAGGGGCAAGCAAGATGAGTATCTGTTTAAACCGCACACGGGCAGTCTGTTGTTTCGATACTTATCTTGCGCGATTGCCCCCTAAGTTTTTAGGTCTTAACCGTGGCTTCAAACCACCAGATATAAGACTCGTCTTTACGCAACTTGCCATGCTGTCTTTGTACGTGGCGTATATTGCAGGGTACATTTCATCACTTGCTTGGATACATGTGTGGTAATCTTTGTACACGTATTCCTTTGTGATAAACACACCGCTGTCAGGTATGACTGCGTAAGATATTATGAGCATGTGCCAGAAGGTCATTCTTCCCTCCGAAACTTACCATCATCATCTAGCTCGGGCATGTAGGTACGACGCTGTAGCTTTTTGAGTTCTTCACCCTTGAGGGGACGACGACCAAATGTTTTGTAGAATACATCATCTAACATCTGCTCTAGCTCGTCCACCTCTTGCTCCTGTAGTCCTACTACATAGTTACCAATCTTGCTCATCACAAATCTCCCGAGGATACGTGTAACGCTTTACCATGTGTAGGCTGTGCGCCTTCATTATCGACAATCACCCACAACACAGGGTGATCCCACTCGCCCCAACCGCCATACAAATCACCATCTGTAAACACGATAGACGCTTGTGGATTGATATTGTTTTTCTTCATGTACTCAGGCACACATTCAACACATGTACCGCCGCCACCTACAGGTGTGGTACGTTCTGCCACTGTATGTAGTTCGTGGTTGTCATACCTCTCATACCCAGTCACTTCGGTGTCCCAGTAACTTACGTGTAGTTCTTCTGGCTTGACCGTTTCACAGATACCGACCAATTCACTAATCATTATCTGTTGCTCACGCGCACCGATTGAACCAGACATGTCATTGTGTTCTGCTAAACATGTTACTTGTTCACTGATACCAGTAGGCATGTATATGCCAGAGCTTAGATAGCGTCTGTTTGGTTTCTTCCATGTTGAATAGTCAGACCCTGCACATGTATCTTGCACAAACTCACGCAACACTTCGCGCCAATCCACTTTGGGTTGTAGCAATTCTTCTAGGTCACGGCTACCACCGCTACCCATCTTACCTGCAACCAATGCACCTTGGCGTACTGCTTCGTCGATCTCTCGAGCAAGTTCACGCTGTTCGTCTGCGGTCATTTCTTCCGCACCGTCCCAATCATGCGCATCGAACCCTTGGGGTAGATCACCTACTCCTGTGTTTTCTAAACCAGTTGAATGCTCAGGGGTAGTTCCATCACCATCTTGTGCTTCGTTATCAGGTGAACCCGAACCACCGCCACCCCGGGGTGGTTTTTGTAACTGCTTGTGTAGTTCCCAGAATACCTTGGCGGCATCCCACCCACGATATTTCACATCGTAGCAACCACCTTCGATCATCTCGACCCAACCATTCTCGCTGAACTCGTCCATGATCTTCACGTTGATTACATAATCACACGCGATGTTAGCCAACTGTGGGTGTATTCTGTACAGGTGTTGCCACGTTGTCAGATGTCGATACAGTTTGTGATACACTTCATGTAGCACAAGAAACCTTAGTTGCGCATCGTTTAGCGGTTCAATAAACTTAGCACCATACCACTCGTCACGTCCATTAGTGCAAGCTGTTGGTACTTTATCTTCATTGTATTCGATACTACGATCACCGATCATAATAACACCAGACAACGCATGGGCTTTACCCATGATGTCAACAACGGCTTTCGATAACCGCTGTTCGGGTGTAAGTGTTTTACCTATTGATAACATGTTACTTCCTCCACCACATCATAGCTTTGAACCATTGTGGTTTACGCTTGATGTCTCTTTCCATTTGATTAAGCATTTCGGGCAACCGCCCGAAACCATATGTGTCAGCCTTTGGCTTAGACCTTTCAAGGTCTTCGGACTTTCTATCAGGCGCACCAAACTCGATCTCGTGCTTGGCAAACGCTGTATCCACAACTTCACGGAACGTAAGTTCTTCTAGGTCACGCGCCTTAGTTTGTGAGAAACCTTCTAGTTGTTCCTTTGTGTATAACTTACCATAGGGTATACCCTTTGCACTTATACGGTTCATCACAGCCGAGGGTGTTCGACCCAATGCGATTGCGATTTCTTTCGTTGGCGTGCGTGCTTCGCGCATCAATACCAGTTCCGCATCATCTGCGTCAGTCCACGGTTTATATTTACTCATTTCCATTCTCCTATTTCTTGTCTGCGGCAAACATGTAGTTGTTATCCATAGCCCACTTGGTAAATTTCTTGTTAGTCATAACCATAGATTGCTTTGAATACTTAGGCGCACGTACACCATTGGCGAACATACCTTGTGCTTCTGTATCGAGGCGAGGCATGTAATCCATCCACGCATTGACCCACGTACTTTCCAACGCGGCAAGTGTACGATACACAACCATACACACAGCGGCGGCACTATTAGGAACAATCGCATTCATCGGGTCGTCTTTGATAGACTGTAAGCTTGGTAGTTGATCAGCCAGTTTCACAAACGCCATCAAGTCCATCGCACCGCGATCACCGATAGTACCCATCAGTAGAGCCGTAAGTGTCTGGTCGTCGAATTGATCACGTACGTGTAAGATGTCAGAGGCCGCATGTAATGAACGAGGTGTAACAAACGCGGCTCGCTGTTCTTTTGGGTGGAATATGTATGGGTTCTCAGACGGGTCTTTTACATCTTCGAACGCGGCAAACAACTGCGGGTTATCTTTGACCCAACCAAGTATAGTAGGGTCGATATTGTTGTTGATACCCCACTCAATCCAGTCCATATGATCGGTCTTGCGAACAATCACTGTTGATATGCGATTACGTGCATGTGGTTGAAGCAAGTCACCCACACCTTCTGCACCTTTGTTCGTTGTGGCGTACACAATACTGTCAGGGTGTAACTTGATACTACCAACTGTACGTTCTTGCATCACACGTAAGAGTGCGTTCTTAACAGCAGGGTTAGCTTTACCTAGTTCGTCAATCATAATAATGACAGGCTTGCCAAGGTGCGCACCTAGTTCTTCGTTAGGTACAAAGGTAACATAGCCCTTCTCATTCATCACTGCCATGTTAGGTAAGTTCAAGTCACCAAGGTCTTTCGTGGTGCAATCAAAGTAACATGGTACATGGTTAGGAAACATCGCTGATAGTGTGTGCAATGTAGATGATTTGCCACCACCCATGTCACCTTGCATAAGTATAGTACGTTTAGTACCCACTGCGGCGATTGATTTGACACACTGATCAAGGGTTAGTGCGTACATTTGTGTTGCGTTGTGCATAGTCTTTCTCCGTTTGTTGTTCGGGCAACTGCCCGAAAGGTTAAATTACATATCCAAGCTTGGTAGCGCGGCGATTGCTTCTGATAGTTTACTGCGTGTATCTTCACGCAAGCTCGGTGAGTTCTTGATTTGATCAAGGTTTAGTCCATAGAACGCATCTTCTAGTTTTCTGCGCATGGCTTCCATTTGGCTGTCGCCTGTCACGTTACACGTACCCAACATCGATACCAGTTCGATAGCTCGATCAAAGACAGTATCATACAAGCGATTGCCCTTGCCCTCTTCATTAACGTCGAGTTGTCGAACAAGTGTTACGAGGTTATCATGTAACTTGTGCCATAGATCAGACATAGCTGAGTTGATAGCTTGCGTGTAATGCGATTGATATTGGGATTGTATTTGTTCCAAGGCTTCGTTGCCAATGTCAATACGGAAATCACCACTGTCAGGTAGCGGTATGTACGAGACACGAAACCGAAACTTATCTTGCAAAGCTTCACTTGTCGGATACTCGTCACGATTGAACATAGCACCCAACTTGGCTTGCGCTTTGGATACTTCCCATTGGTACGCCTGTAAGAAACTATCAACAAGAGTATGAAACTCTGTTTGTAGTTGGCTCATAACTTCGTTGTACTTGAAGTATTGTTGCGTGGTCAGTAGGCGAGACCCATTGTCCGACCAAGGTAATGTCATACTATAGTGTATGTTGCGTACGTTAGCCGCAAACTTCTGTACTGCGATCAGCTCGTCACAGTTACCTAGTAACTTCTTACGTACATCAGCGATACCTACATCAGCGCCATTCATAGCTGCAATATCGTCGGACGCTTTCATGTCTTTCTTACGTGCTGTCCATACACTAGCATTGAAGTCAACGATCATAGCCGCGGAAGATATACTTGGTGCTTCAGTAATCAACCCTGCGAGTGCTTTTTGTTGTGAGGCAGTATTCTGAGAATTGAGTTCGTCGTGTATCGAGGACGCGATATAGTCTTCAATATCGATCTGCGTATTTTGTTCTGTCATAGTAGTCTCCGTTTGTTGTTCGGGCATCTGCCCGAAAGGGTTTGAAAAGATTCAGGGTGTTCGACCCATACATATAATATACCACAGGTAGCGAGGAATGTCAAGTAATTCAGTTCTGTGGTATATCGCGTTGTTATGTGTATTATTGTGTATTGTCGTGGCAATCACCACATTCATCAAGATCATCTGCTCCTAACGGCTCACCGCATTTGTCACATTTAAAATCTTCACTGTTCCAACCATCGTAATAACCTTTGCTAAACTGTTGGATACGTTGGCGAGAAGCTTCTTCTTTAGCCTTACGCTCGTCGTGGGCTGATTTGATTGGGTGTTGGATTTCACTTACGATGTGGTCAGGGCCACACCAATCATTATCGTGTGCGTGCAAAGTTACACATAGAGTATCATTTTCTATAGTTAAGGTCACTTCTAAATCGCTGTCACCATTGTTAGGTTTGATAGCTATACCCATAGGGCATTTCACTACACTGTAGTTTTCGAATTTCATCACAATCTCCTATCGTGGTTTTTGGTTAAGATACAACAAATCTTCTTTACGAGTGGCGAGTGTATAGCCTTGTTTGGGAAGCGGTACTACGCACCAACTTGCACGTTGGCTTTGCGCCTGATTGTCACCGCAATCTAAACACACTGTGTATCCAAGTTTTGCGCGGCGCACTGAGAATGTATCGCCACAGCAATCGCAAACATTCTTACTCATTCGATCACCTCATTTGTTACAGCTTGCACGGGAGAATGAAGGAGTAAGCTTTGTAGTAGATACTCTTCATTTGTCTGCAATATGGATAAGTTCTCGAGTTGCAGATATTTACTTTCAACCCACCGCTTGGCGGCGATTAGGTTTGGGGCTTCGAAACGTACCTCATTTGAATACGTACGTGTGCTTGAGTTCCAAGCGAAACCTCTGGCTGTTACTGTTTGTTGCATAGTGTATCTCCATGTATTCGGGCAGTTGCCCGAAAGGTTAAAGTTAAATGAAAGATGGAAGTGGTAACGTTGGTATTGGGACTTGGTTGGGCTGTTACCTATCAACCATATAACATATTACCACATATAGTAGGCAATGTCAAGTAATTGGGAATTGTGGTGTCTCGTGGTGATTGGTGCTTTGTGACATCGTGTGACGTTGTGTATGTATGTAACCCATTGATTTTAAAAGAATGTTCCAAAGTTCCTTTGTTCCAAAGGTATATGTCTAAATCTGAGAAGTGGTTTTTAGGGCAGAGACCCTCTCTCTTACTCTCCAAACTTAGGAGTATATATATATAAATATTATTGGAACATTGGAACATTTGTTTGTTTTCAATGACTTACGCCCGATTTGCTTGGAACAAGCTTGGAACATTTGGAACATTTGTTTGTTTTCAATGACTTAGGGGCGTAGCACTACTCTGGGTACTGGTATCAAATGTTTCGGGCAGTTGCCCGAAGTGTAATATGGTGACATCTTATATGCAAACCCCATTGGAACATGACTAAACGTGTTAGGCGCAACACTACTCTGGGAACAGGTATCATAACTTTCGGGCAGTTGCCCGAATAAAAAAAGACCCACCGAAGTGGGTCTAGTGAGGCATTGTGGTGCAATGTAATGACTTGCTATCACATGCAGTATGCAGATGCAACATGTAATGCGTACCGCTGATAGAGAACTGGTATCAAATGTTTCGGGCAGCTGCCCGAATTTTGGACAAAGAAAAACCCCAGAACCGTTTGGCTCTGGGGTTGGTAGTATTATTTGATGTATGTATTTTTGTAGGCGATTAGAGTTGAACATGCCATATCATGTTCAAACGTATCTGGAAATGGTCGGTCGCTTTGTAGTAACTTAATACACTCTGCAATTTTCTTTCCTAGTGTTTCAATCGCCGTCGCTTTGTCATTAGCACCGTTGACCTCTTTGTTATCGGGGTCATTCTTGGCTAGTGTGGCAAAACGTTTTGCAAGGTTTTTCATCTTGGTTGATGGTTTGTCTTGTAATGCTTTGCGTTCTGCTTTTGCCGCTAGAAAATCACCTTTTGTTTTGAAGTCGCCTACTTTTGGTGCAGGCTGTTTTAGTGCCACCTTATCTGCTACGCTCCAAACACCTTGGCCAAAAAATGCAAGACGCTCTTGGTAAGCTTTAGTATGTTCAGCAGGTATTTTAGAACCTGCAGGCAATCCCGCTTTTGCTTTCCAATCGTTAGCACGTATTCCGTTGGTGTACATAGTTTGAATTAGCGGGTTGATAACATCATCTGCCCCTTTTGCCGCTTGGCCTATCTTAACCAACGCGCCTGCTTCGAATGCTCCAATAGTCTCTGCACCTGCACCAAGCTTTTCTAATGCGGTTACTGTAGTCTTAGTTGTTTTAGTAGTCTTTGACATAATATGTTCCTTTCAAGAACCTTGGCTATCCATTGTGGCGTTCCAATAAGTTATTTATGCCATAAGATGTTACACCATTCAACAGGTATACCCATAAAAACAAACAAAACAGCATTAAATACCATTCGGGCAACTGCCCGAAAAACGTTATATCGAAGGCATACCCTACCCCACCCCACCGCTGTCTGTTAACGGGACTCCTATGTACCTATTATTACTAATCTGGATGAATAAAGTTGTATTTTTTGAAAACCCCCCACCCCTTTTTGAAAACCCTTGATAAAAAATTTTTTGTATCCTATTATTACGTTACCGGTTAACAACCTGCGATGTGTTATGACAATGAATCTTACCCCAGAGATGGGTGTACCCTTAGAAGATGAAGTAAAGCAGTTACATCTGCCAGATCGTGCAGTTGCGATGGCTAAAACTGTCGAAGAATTAGAGAAACATGGGCTAGACACCACTCCTGATGAGGGAGATAAGGAAGTCGCCGCTGTTTTGGCTACCGCATTTGCACAAGAACCCGACAAAACGTCCCGAAAAGTGACACACAAGCGTGCAGCAAAGCTAACACCCCCTTCTATTAAGATGACAGGTGCTATAATTGATGAATTTAACCACTCTGTGGTAGAATCTTCGAAGCAATTACGCAATTTAGTGACCAACAAGCTTGTCATGGAGACTGAAAACCCTGATCCTCGTGTACGAATGCGTGCATTAGAGCTTCTAGGTAAGATTTCAGACGTGGGATTGTTCACAGAGAAGTCCGAAGTGACGATTACACACCAAACCACTGATGATATTAAAGAAAAACTACGTAGCAAGCTTGCAAAACTGGTAAATCCAGAGCCTGAAGTAGAAGATGCAGTGGTTTTGACCCCGAACGATATAGATATTAACGAAGAATTTGGGTTTGATGATGACGACTGACGTTCTTGCCTTTGATGAAGCTGAGATTGAGGTCATGTTGGCCAACTTAGACTCGTTTAGTGAGGAAGAAGTTGCTGAGATTGACCGTATGGTCGATGAACTCAGCGTCAGAGCCGTTAATAAGGGTGCATATGATGACCTAATAGAGTTTTGTAAGCTAATGATGCCGGAGTTCATAGTGGGAAAGCACCACAGAATCCTTGCAGACATGCTTATGGCGATTGAATCTGGGGATGAAGACCGTATATGTGTCAACATTCCACCACGACATGGTAAGTCACAGCTTGTGTCTATCTTCTTTCCAGCATGGTTCTTAGGTAGGAACCCAGATAAGAAAGTTATGATGGTCTCACACACGACAGACCTAGCGGTGGATTTTGGACGTAAAGTTCGTAACTTAATAGCTATGGAAGCGTACCGATCTATATTCCCTACAGTAAAATTAGCACAAGATAGTAAATCAGCAGGAAGGTGGAATACAAATGTCGGGGGAGAATATTATGCGTGTGGTATTGGTTCTGCTCTGGCTGGGCGTGGCGCTGACTTACTGCTTGTGGACGATCCACATTCTGAGCAAGATGTAATTAACGGGAACTTTGGTGTATTTGAGAAAGCCTATGAGTGGTTTACATTCGGTGCGCGTACACGTTTGATGCCCGGGGGTCGTGTTGCAATTATACAGACACGTTGGCATTTAGACGATCTAACTGGTCGAGTGGTGCGTGATATGGGCAAAAATGAGCGAGCTGACCAGTATAATGTGGTCGAGTTCCCTGCAATACTAGATATAGAAGATAAGAAAACTAAAAAGACTGTACAGAAACCGCTATGGCCTGAGTTCTTTGACCTAGAAGCCTTACTGCGTACCAAAGCATCAATGCCTGTGTTCCAATGGAACTCCCAATATCAACAGAAACCCACTACCGAAGAGGCCGCTATGGTCAAGCGGGAGTGGTGGAACAAGTGGATACCCGACTCACCACCTCCGTGTGAATATGTTATCATGTCGCTTGATGCGGCAGCCGAGAAACATAACCGTGCAGACTTCACAGCACTTACTACATGGGGTGTTTTCTTGAACGAAGAGACCGAAGCTTACAATATTATATTGTTAAATAGTATAAAACGTCGTATAGAGTTCCCAGAACTTAAACAACTTGCGATGGAAGAGTACCACGACTGGGAACCTGATTCGTTTATTGTGGAGAAGAAAAGTTCTGGTGTAGCCTTGTATCAAGAGATGCGGCGTATGGGTTTGCCAGTATCGGAGTACACGCCACATAGGGGGTCAGGAGATAAGTTAGCTAGACTTAATTCCGTTGCAGACATAGTAGCATCTGGGATTTGCTGGGTGCCAGAGACACGGTGGGCTGAAGAAGTGGTCGAAGAGATTGCAGGATTTCCATTTATGAGTAATGATGACCTCGTGGACTCTACAGTTATGGCTCTGATGCGGTTTAGGCAGGGCGGATTTATCAGATTACCTAGTGACGAACCAGAAGAAGAACGGTTCTTTAAACGACGCCGAGGCGGATATTATTAAAAGGATTAGCAATGGCTATTGAAAAAGGACTATACGCTGCTCCACTGGGGCTAAAAGACTTAGAAGGTGACCTCGAGGGCATGGAAGAGATGGAAATCCCTGAAATGGAGATTGAGATTGTTGATCCAGAGTCAGTAACTCTGTCCGATGGGAGCATGGAGATAACCATAATGCCCGGGATGGAGGGTGATTTCACTGAGTTTGGTGGTAATTTAGCTGAATCTATGAGTGAAGATGCCCTTGATGAGCTGTCAGGTGAGCTTGTTGGGCAAGTAAAGGCCGATATTGAGGGTCGTAAGGACTGGGCAGATACGTTCGTTAAAGGTTTAGACGTGTTGGGCTTCAAATATGAGGAACGTACCGAGCCTTGGGAGGGTGCATGTGGCGTAAACTCTACTGTTTTAGCTGAAGCAGCTATAAGGTTCCAAGCTGAGACCGTGAGTGAGACCATGCCAGCGGCTGGACCAGTAAAAACTAAGATACTTGGGGTAGAATCCAAGGAAAAAGACGAAGCGGCTGCCCGTGTTATGGCCGATATGAACTACGAATTGACTGAAAACATGGTTGAGTACCGACCAGAACATGAACGTATGCTGTATAGCCTTGGTTTAGCAGGTTCTGCGTTTAAAAAGGTGTATTTTGACCCTAATTTAGGGCGTCAAGCTGCTATTTATATCTCAGCAGAAGACGTGATTGTGCCTTACGGCGCGTCGAATATTGAGTCTGCAGAGCGTGTAACACACGTAATGCGTAAAACTAAGAATGAATTGAAGAAGCTACAGGCCGCAGAGTTCTATAGAGACATAGACCTTGGGGAGCCAGAGCCTTACCACACAGACATCGAAGAGAAGAAAGCGGAAGAAGGGGGCTATTCGCTCACTGATGATGACCGCTACGCTATCTACGAAATACACGCCGACCTCCTTATAGAAGGTATTGATGACGAGGATGGGATTGCTCGACCATATGTCGTCACGATTGAGCGTGGAAGTGGAGAAGTGCTGGCGGTCCGTAGAAACTACGAGGAGGGTGACCCTCTCACACTCAAGCGCCAGCACTTCGTCCACTACAACTATGTACCGGGATTTGGGTTTTATGGCCTTGGCCTGATACATATTATCGGTGGGTACGCCCGTGCCGGTACTTCCTTGATACGTCAACTCGTAGACGCGGGTACGCTCTCCAACCTCCCGGGAGGGTTAAAGTCCCGTGGATTGCGTATCAAGGGAGATGATACACCTATCGAGCCGGGTGAATTTAAGGACGTAGACGTGCCGTCAGGGTCAATCCGTGACAACATCATGCCGCTACCTTACAAAGAGCCTTCACAGACGCTCCTAGCGCTTCTCAATCAGATTACTACTGAAGGACGACGACTAGGTGCTATAAGCGATATGGACATCTCTGACATGTCTGCTAACGCTCCTGTGGGTACTACACTAGCCTTACTAGAGCGCACACTAAAACCTATGGCTGCGGTGCAAGCACGCGTACATTACGCGATGAAGCAAGAGTTTAAACTACTCAAAGCAATCATGGCAGAGTATGCCCCTGAAGAGTACGCTTATATACCCGCTAGAGGCGAGGTAGGAGCTAAAAGGGAAGATTACATGATGGTGGACGTGATCCCTGTCAGTGACCCTAATAACTCGACTATGGCGCAACGTGTGGTACAGTATCAGACTGTCCTGCAGATGTCGTCGCAAGCACCACAGATATACGACTTACCACAGCTACATCGCCAGATGATAGAAGTATTGGGCGTGAAGAACGCTGACAAACTCGTTCCAACTAAGGACGACGCAAAACCAACCGATCCGATAAGCGAGAATATGGATGCCCTAGTAGGCAAGCCGGTAAAAGCGTTTATCTACCAAGACCATGAGGCACACATAGCTACGCATACCTCGTTCATGCAAGACCCTATGATGGCTCAGATGATCGGACAGAACCCACAGGCCAAACAGATCATGGCTTCGCTACAGGCTCACATTGCCGAACACTTAGGGTTCTCATATCGCACCAAGATCGAAGAGAAGCTTGGTGTACCACTACCGGCTCCAAACGAGGAGATGGACGAGGATATGGAAGTACAACTGTCACGTCTGGTTGCAGACGCAGGCAAGCAACTAACGCAGGCTAACCAGAAACAAGCCGCGCAGCAGAAAGCTCAACAGCAACAGCAAGACCCAATCATACAGATGAAACAGGCAGAGCTGCAGATCAAACAAGCTGAAGAGCAACGCAAAGCACAAAAAGACCAAGCAGATAGCGCCTTGCAACAAGAAAAACTAAAACTGCAGAAAGCTAAAGACCTCACCTCTGCTATGTTAGACGCCGAACGCGTCAAGATAGATCAAGCAGAACTTACGATAGAAGCAGAAGAAAAAGGTATTAAGTTAGAACAGGCAGGGCGTGCCGAACGCAACAAGATCGGTCTTGAAACTGCTAGAATGATGCAATCAAAACAAAAACCTAAAAAGGAGTCATAATACATCATGGCTAAAACCGTCTTTGACGTGCTAAAAGGTAAAATCGGCGAGGACATCTCGTCTGCACAGAGTTTCTTAACCGCAGGGTCACCTAAAGACTATGCGGAATTTAGGGAAGTTGTTGGCTTAATTCGGGGTCTCGAAGCCAGCAAACAATACATTGAAGACCTTGCGAAAAACTATATGGAAAACGATGATGACTGAAGCAGCAGTTAAAATCAGCGATGCTGAATTGGAACTACAACTACCTAAACCCGTGGGATACCGCGTGTTGGTAGCACTACCACAACCCGAAGAAACCGTAGCAGGGACATCGATCCTGAAAACGGAAACAGCTAAAACTCAAGACCATATCATGTCTATCATAGGACTTGTTGTGGATATGGGTAATCAAGCGTACTCTGATGACGAACGTTTCCCCACCGGACCTTGGTGTAAGGAAGGCGACTTCGTTATGTTTCGTATGAACTCAGGAACACGTTTTACAATAGGTGGCGTTGAATATCGACTAATGAACGATGATTCAATCGAAGCAGTTGTAGACGATCCAGCAGGCATTCAGAGGGCGTAGATATGGCATTTCAGAAAGTAGAATTTGAATTTCCGGAGCCAGAGGACAACAAACTAGATATTGAAGATTCTGGTTCAGTTGAAATTGATATATCCGGCAAGAAAACTAAAGAAGACTTCATGGAAGTAGAAGAGACTCCTGAGCCAAAAGCTAAGGAAAAAGTCGAGGAAACTTCGGAAGACGACTTTGAAGTGGAGGTTGTAGATGATACACCTAAAGCAGATCGTAACCGCAAGGCTTCAGAGCCTCCGGCAGATGTTACGGATGAAGAACTTGAAGATTACTCTGACAAGGTTCGTAAACGTATCCAGCATTTTAGCAAAGGTTACCACGACGAGCGCAGGGCTAAAGAAGAAGCTCATCGCCAAAGTCAAGAACTTGAAAGAGTCACTCAGCAACTTATGGAAGAAAATAAGAAGCTAAAGGGTAATGTAAGTAAGAATCAGACAGCGTTACTTGAACAAGCTAAGAAAAATGCTTCTATTGAGTCAGAAAATGCTAAACGCGAATATAAAGCAGCGTATGAATCTGGTGACTCTGATGCAGTATTGGATGCACAAGAAAAGTTAACCAATGCTAAGTTAAAGGCTGATAGACTAGCAAACTTCAAATTACCATCTTTACAGGAACCAGAAACCCCTGTAGAAGTAGAAACAGAACAACCCGCTCCGGCAGTACAAGTTGATAGCCGAGCTGCAGACTGGCAAAAAGCCAATACGTGGTTTGGAAGCGACGACGAAATGACGAGTTTAGCGCTGGGGTTGCACAATAAACTTGTCAAACAGGGCGTAAGCCCACAAAGTGATGAATACTACGAGACTATTAACTCTCGTATGCGTCAAGTATTCCCCGAAAACTTCGAGGATGCTGAACCGAAGCGAAAGAAGACCCAAGTGGTTGCCCCCGCAACGCGGAGCCAAGCAGCACGGAAAGTGACGTTGACACGCACTCAGGTACAAATCGCTAAGAAGTTGGGGTTGACACCCGAACAATACGCCAAACAGGTTGCAATAGATATGAGGAAAGCAAATGGCTGAGAATCGCATAGACCGCGAATTAGAAAAACGTGAAAAAACTGTCCGCAAGAAGGCTTGGACACGCCCAGAGACTTTACCGTCTCCTGCGCCACAAGCTGGATATAGCTTCAGATGGATTCGCGTAAGTAACCAAGGCCAAGTAGACGCTACCAATGTCTCGTCAAAGTTACGTGAAGGTTGGACGCCTGTAAGAGCTGAAGATCACCCAGAAATCTCTATGGTTACTGTAGAACAAGAACGTTTTAGAGATAACGTAGTTATAGGTGGTTTATTACTCTGCAAAGCGCCGATAGAAATGGTTGATGAAAGAAACGACTATTTCCAACAACAGACTGATGGTCAAATGAGTTCTGTTGATAACAACCTCATGCGTGAGAATGACCCTCGAATGCCGTTGTTCAATGATCGCAAGACCAAAGTAACATTCGGTAAAGGAACTTAAATTTAATCTATATAGGATACATATATCATGTCTACTACAAGTTCAGGATACGGGTTTGTACCCGTAAAACGATCTGACGGTATGCCTTATGCTGGCGCTCAAGATTCGTTTTTAATTACTCCTGCAGGTGTGGCTCAGAACATCGGCTACGGCTCTGTTGTTGAGATCGCTGCAGGTTACGTACAACTAGCCTCTGGTACTGGCGCAGATGCAACTACTAACAACCTTGGTGGTAATGCTATCGGTGCTTTAGGAGTGTTTGTTGGCTGTGAGTATTTAAATGCTCAAGGTCAATTAATCTTCTCTCAGTATTACCCTTCAGGGACAGCTAATGCTACAGCTTATGTTGTAACTGACCCAAATGTTACTTTCCAAGTACAAGCAGACGGAGCAATCGCTCAAGCTGCATTGGGCCACAATGCGCCTTTATCAGCCGCACAAAATGCTACAACTTCAGTAAACACAACTACTGGTAAATCTAACGTACAACTCGATGCTACTACTGCTACGGCAACTAAAGCATTTAAAGTTGTTGGTTTTGTAACAAAACCGGGTTCTGCTATTGGCGATGCTTATACTGATGTATTAGTGAAAATTAACTCACCGTACCACCAAATGGGTACCGGTATCGTAGGAGAATAATTCATGGCTATTTCACGCGCACAGTTACTAAAAGAACTGTTACCCGGATTGAACGCATTGTTCGGTTTGGAATATGCAAAATACGGTGAAGAACACGCCGAAATTTTTGAAACTGAATCATCAGATCGTTCTTTTGAGGAAGAAACAAAACTATCTGGCTTTGGTGCTGCACCAACTAAGTCAGAAGGCTCTTCTATTGAGTATGACAATGCTCAAGAAGCTTTCACTGCACGCTACACACACGAAACAGTGGCAATGGGTTTCTCTATCACTGAGGAAGCTATTGAAGATAACTTGTACGATTCACTATCGTCTCGTTATACTAAAGCACTGGCTCGCGCTATGGCGTACACTAAGCAGGTCAAAGCGGCTAACATTTTAAACAATGCTTTCGCTGCTGGTACTACATACGGTGACGGCAAGTCATTATGTGCTACTGACCACCCGCTAATCGATGGCGGCACTAACTCAAATGAACCAGCAGTTGCTGCGGACTTGAACGAAACTTCCCTTGAGGCAGCTATCATTCAAATCGCAGGTTGGACAGACGAGCGTGGCCTATTGATTGCAGCAAAACCTAAGAAACTTGTGATTCCGCCAAACTTGCAATTCGTTGCAACACGTTTGTTAGAAACAGAAGGTCGTTTAGGTACTGCGGACAACGACATCAACGCTATACGCAACAACGGTTCTGTTCCGGGTGGTTACACTGTAAACCACTATCTAACAGACACTGATGCGTGGTTCTTGATGACAGACGTTCCAAATGGTCTAAAACACTTCACACGTAGCCCAATGGCTACTTCGATGGATGCTGACTTTGATACTGGCAACAGCCGCTACAAAGCTCGTGAGCGTTACTCGTTTGGTGTATCTGATCCATTAGGAATCTTTGGTTCTCCGGGCGCATAAGCTTAGAACATTTGTTTTGGAGAGGGGCTGCTTCGGTGGCCCCTTTCTTTTTGTTGACATATTACGTTATGCGATGGTATGCTAACAATTATCGGGAATACCCCGTGAATCTGACAGGCCCGACTGACGACATGCAGACGGATTCACTTAACTCGCATGTGAGGATATATTCATGGCGAATACTACATTTTCTGGTCCAGTGACCTCTAACAACGGTTTCATCGGTGACATCGTTGTCCCAACATACACAGTTGCAAATGCACCTTCAGCTTCAGCGGCTGGCGCAGGTACTGTTGTATTTGTATCTAATGGAGCTGGCGGCTCCGCAATATTGGCTTTCTCTGACGGAACAAACTGGAAGCGTTCTGACACTGGTGCTACAATAGCAGCATCGTAAGGGGTGAACTATGAGTAGATTTGCACCCCCAACTGAAGAAGAACTAGCAGCTCGAGGGATCGGCGCTGTTAAAGTTCGCGCACGAAAAGAAGACGGCACGCTTAAAGCTGATGACCCTGCTACACCTGATGTAAATGAGGCGTGGGAAGAAAAACCAGTTAAAAAACGTGGGCGTCCTTCAAAAAAGAAGGAATAGCGTATGTCTCATTCTGACGTTCAAACCAAACGAGTTACAAGCGCTGCATCGTTGGCTGTAGGGCCGGCACGCATTCGTCAGGTACAAGTATTAACTTCTAGTGGCGGTGCTGGTCGGTTGACCATTACTGATGGTGCTGGCGGTACAACGGTGCTTGATCTTGATTTTAAAGCTTCAGACTCTCACTCGGTAAACATACCTCAAGCGGGGATACGTTGCCAAAACGACGTGTTAATAACGGCGATGACAAACATTACCGCCATGACAGTCTTCTACAACTAGAGGTGATACATGCGGAGTTATTACAAATCAGGAGGCTCCGTCAAAAAGTCTCCTGCTTGGACTCGTAAAGAGGGAAAAAGTAAATCTGGTGGTCTCAATGCTAAAGGCGTTGCCAGCTACCGGAAAGCTAACCCCGGAAGTAAACTAAAAACAGCGGTTACCACAAAGCCTAGTAAACTTAAAAAAGGTTCTAAAGCGGCTAACCGACGTAAATCTTTCTGCGCTCGCATGAAGGGTATGAAGAAACGTAATACAAGCTCTAAGACAGCTAATGATCCAGATAGTCGTATAAACAAGAGTTTACGGAAGTGGAATTGTTAGATGGCTATAGCACGCGCACAGATGAGCAAGCAGATACAAAACCCTGCGTCCAAGCTGTCACAAAAACGAAAAAAGGTTGCAGCTAAAAAACGTAAGAAAAAGGAGCTGCAAAAGTAATGCCTTACTTAACTAGCAGTATTCCCTATTTCAAAGCGTGGGTACGTAGAGAATACACCAAAAACTTAGAAGAGTACCACGGTGAGTTTTTGCACTGTATGGTTATTGGTGTCACTACAATGCCTAACCGTACTCTTAGTTTTCAAGTTATTTTTACTGGTTGTGAGTCTGATGATGAAGACGAAGAAAATATACATGGTGGAGCTATGTGGGCTAGGCTACCGCTTACAGCGCTTGTAGCTGATACACCTTTAGAGGAGTGGCCTACAGAACTACCACCTTACCTAGCACAACCTTGGGACTGTATGTCCCATTACCATTCTGTATACAAACTAGAACGAGCTTCTCCTGCCCCTTGGATAGCCAAAGTAGATGGTGAGTTTTACCCCGCTAAGTATTTATTTACGGTGGATTACACTGATAGTGAAGTAGCTGATGATCCTGCACAACACAAACAAAGCCACGTACTTGAATTATTAGATGCTGGGGAGTATACAGGTAACATAGTAGCATTACCAAATAATCGGGTTCGTGTAACGCACCCTGCGTGGTTTGAGACAGGGCAAGGCGCTCCAGATTTTAAACCAAACCAACATACTTATAACTCAAAAGAAGACGTAGGTTACGTTTGGGATACTGAAAGAGTGTTCAATAATCTTTACAAGGAGACAGACCAATGATGAAGAAAAAAGGTTACAAAGCAGGCGGTAAGATGTCTGATATGTTAAAAAAGAAAAAATCTTTAACTCAGATGCCGGGCGACAGCAAAAGACAACGTGCGGACACTAACCTCACTCGAGCGCAAGAAAATCGTTTATCTGCTGGTGCTAACGAAATGCGTGGAAAAGCTAAACGTGACGAAGACCGTATGAACATGCCTTCTATGATGAAAAAAGGCGGTAAGGTTAAGAAAAAAGGTTACGCTAAAGGTGGTATGGCTAAAAAAGGCTATAAAAAAGGTGGCAAAATTCGTGGTTACGGCTTGGCTCGTGGCGGCAAAGTTTGCAAGATGCGTTAATGCGTAGGTATTACAAATCAGGCGGCAAAATATGTTCCAAGGGTAAGTCTTGGGCTAAACGTACGTTTGATACTTACCCTAGCGCTTATGCTAACATGGCTGCGTCTAAATACTGTAAAGACCCTAATTACGCCAAAGGTAGTAAAAGCAAGAAAAAGAAGAAAAGCTAATGGGTGAGTTGAAGAAGTGGCGGGATCAAGACTGGGTTAGAGTTGGTACCGACGGTAAAATAAAAGGCGCGTGTGGGACTTCTAAAGATAAGAAGAACCCAGACCGTTGTTTACCGCGTAGTAAAGCTAACAGTCTGAGCAAGGGCGAACGCGCCACTACGGCAAAGAAAAAGAAGCGCGAAGGCGCTAAAGGTAAGACTGTAGTAAAAAATACAAAAGCTGCTACAGTTAAGTTATCAGGTGGTGGGCTAGCTCGCCGGAAACGCGATATAGCACGGGGTTGTGGCGCGGTAATAGAAAATAGACGCAAAAAGACGTTGTACACGTAAAAGGATTAAACCATGACGACATCAGGTACCACAGCGTTTAATATGGACTTCACGGAGATTGCTGAAGAAGCATGGGAACGTGCGGGACGTGAAATGCGTTCAGGATATGATCTACGTACGGCTAGGCGGTCTATGAACTTGATGACGATTGAGTGGCAGAACCGTGGTATTAACATGTGGACTATAGACTCTGGCACTGTAAATCTAGTAAAAGGTACTTCTCGGTACGCGTTGCCAGCAGATACTATAGACTTAATGGAGCATCAAATACGTACTAATAGTGGTAACGCTAGTACACAATCTGATCTTACGATAAGCAGAATTAGTGTAAGTACATACGCATCTATACCAAACAAGTTATCACAAGGGCGTCCTATACAAATGTATGTTGAACGACTGCGAGATGAACCCCACGTTAACGTTTGGCCTGTACCAGACACCAATGATTATGTCTTGTACTACTGGCGTATGCGTAGAATACAAGATGCAGGTGCAGGTACGGAAACAGCAGACATGAACTTTAGGTTCTTCCCTTGCCTCGTTGCAGGTCTAGCTTATCATATAGCTATGAAAGTTCCTGAGTTGGTAGATCGCGTGCAGATGTTAAAGTCTGTGTATGACGAACAGTTTGATATGGCTGCTTCAGAAGATAGAGAAAAAACCTCGGCACGGTTTGTACCTCGCATTGCTAGGATTGGCTGATGAGTAACAGGTTCGCTTCTTCTCAAAAGGTTAACGCGCTTTGTGACGTATGTGGGTTTAAATACAAACTACGTGAATTGCGTAATCTTTTTGTTAAGGGGCAAGACACAAACATAAAGGCTTGTCCTGAATGTTGGAACGCAGATCAACCGCAACTGCGGTTAGGAGAGTTTCCTGTAGATGATCCGCAGGCTGTACGTGACCCACGACCCGATCAAAGTTTGGGCGAGTCTGGAGAGTATAGTAGTAGAGGTATACAATGGGGTTGGAATCCTGTAGGTGGGGGTGATGATCTTTATGACCTTACACCTAATAATTTAATTGGCGCTGGTCAGGTAGGCTTAGTTGTCGTAAGTATAACATAGGAGATGAATCATGGCTAAGAAGTTAAACAAAGGTTTAGCAGCTTTAAAAAAAGAAAGACCTGATGTCGTTGCAAACATGGGTTTTAAAAAAGGTGGTATGGCTAAAAAAGGTTATGCCAAAGGTGGTAAAATCAAAATACGTGGCACAGGTGCAGCGACTAAAGGTCTATTTGCACGAGGGCCAATGGGGTAAGATATGAATTATACTGAGCTGAAAACCAATATTCAAGACATCTGCGAAAACTCGTTTACAGATGACCAGCTCGCTATGTTCACACAGCAGGCTGAACAAAAAATATACAACACAGTGCAAATTCCTGCACTACGAAAAAATGTGACTGGTACAATGTCTACCAACATTAAATATCTGTCTACACCCTCTGACTTCTTGTGGTCATATTCTTTAGCTGTGGTGGATGGTAGTGGTAATTATCATTTCTTGCTAAATAAAGATGTCAACTTTATGCGTGAAGCATATCCTAATCCTACAGCTACAGGGTTACCTAAACATTACGCATATTTTGACGATGACACATTTATTGTTGGACCTACCCCAGATACGGGGTATACTTCAGAACTTCATTATGGGTATTACCCTCAATCAATCGTTACGGCTGGTACTACATGGCTTGGAGAAGAGTTTGATTCTGCTCTACTTAACGGTGCGTTGATTGAAGCTATTCGCTTTATGAAAGGTGAACCTGATATTGTTGCAACATACGAAAAGATGTATTTGCAATCTATAACGCTGTTGAAGGCTCTCGGAGACGGCAAACTACGTGAAGACGCATATCGCTCGGGACAGTTCCGAGTGCCAGTAAGTTAAGGAGACAGAAATGGCAATCACACAGGCAATGTGTACATCCTTCAAAGTCGCTCTATTAGACGGCGAGATGGATTTTAGCAGTAACACATCACAAACTTTTAAAATAGCATTGTATACAAGTTCAGCTACATTAAGTGCAGCTACTACAGCGTATGCAACGACAAACGAAGTATCGGGTACTAACTATACTGCAGGGGGTAACACACTTACTATCTCAGCAAACCCTGCATCGTCAGGTACTACGGCGTTTTTAGATTTCGCAGATACAACATGGACTGACGCTACGATTACAGCTCGCGGTGCATTGATCTACAAATCAGGTGGGGGTAACCCAGCCGTTGCGGTGCTAGACTTTGGTGCAGACAAAACATCTACAGCGGGTGACTTTCAAGTTCAGTTCCCGGCAGCAGATGCTACGAACGCCATTGTGCGTATTGCTACTCCGTAAGACAGCTAAATGCCGTCTTCAGTAGAATATATAGGTTGGGGATCGGGTGCTTGGGGCCAAACGGCTTGGAGTACCGATCTTACTATTGTTTCTGTTGATGGCGTTGCAGCAGAGGGCGTTATTAGCTCCGTTGTAGTTGATGCAGAAGCTAATGTAGTCGTCACAGGTGTAGAGGCTGATGGACATGTAAATGTTGTAGGTATAGACGCCGAAGCAGATACTCTCGTTCAAGCCGTTCGCGCAGTCGGTTCAATAGGTACTGTAACAGTTAGCGCTGCTGCAGAGATACCAGTTGTCGGTGTAGAAGCTGATGGTGAAATTGGTACAGTTACAATGACTGGTACAGCCAATATCTTCCCAACAGGTGTAGAAGCCGATGGAGCTGTAGGTACGGCTACAGTAGATGCAGAAGCTAACGTAGTAGTCACGGGTGTAGAAGCTAACAGCGCTGTTGGTACTGTTACTATGACCGGCGCAGCTAATATATCAGTTACAGGTGTAGAAGCCGATATTCATCTCGGAGACGTAACTTTTGCCCTTGGAATCACTGTATCACTTACGGGATTGCAAGCGGACATAAAACTTGGTAATGTAACCGCAACGGCTAACGCAGATATATCTGTTACAGGGCTTGCAGCTACGGGAATTATTGGTTTCGCTAACGTATGGGGCGAGGTTGATGATACTCAAACACCTAATTGGACACCTATCGCCAGTGCGCAAACTCCCAAGTGGGCTACCGCATCTGAAACACAAACTCCAGATTGGCAAGATATAGCCGCATAAGGAAAAGAACATGACAACGCAATATTCACCGATACTCAAACTTGCTCTGCCAGTTCAAGGCGAACTTAGCGGTACATGGGGTGACGTAGTAAACGATAACATCACATCTATGGTCGAACAGGCTATCGCAGGTCGTGCGGTTATCAACACTTGGTCAACAAACTCACATACGTTAACTTCAGCGAACGGAACAACTTCTGAATCGCGTTGTGCTATGCTTGAGCTTACTGACACAGGTACATCATTGTCTGGCGCAGGTACGGTTATATGTCCAGCGCTATCTAAAATATACATTGTAAAGAACGCCGCGGGACAAAATATTACAGTGAAAACTGCGTCTGGTACAGGTATTCTTGTACCTAATGGACGTACTACATTCTTATTCTGTGATGGCACAAATGTTGTTGAGGCTCTCACACATACTACGTCTCTACAGTTGGGTACTAGCACAACAGTCACAGCCGTACTCGATGAAGACAACATGGCATCTAATAGTGCTACATCCTTGGCTACACAGCAATCTATTAAAGCATACGTAGACAGTAAAGTAGGTCAGTTTGACAGCCTTGCAGAAGTATTGGCAGTAGGTAACACCACAGGTTCAAACAATATCATAGTTGATAATGGGCGGAAGATTACTACAAATACTATTGATGAGACTACAGCGGGTTCCGGTGTTACGATTGACAGCGTGTTACTCAAGGATGATGTGGTCAACGCTACGGACGTAGAAACTGGGTCTATCTCAGCTAATGACGGTACAGCAGCCGCCACTATAGCGAACTCTACAGGAGTCATTACAGTCCCTTCAGCGGTTCTTACAACAGCCGACATTAATGGTGGTACAGCGGACGGCGTGGTCATCGGTGGCACTACTCCTGCGGCTATTACAGGTACAGCAATAACTGGCACAAGCTTTGCTACAACTGGAAATATGACATTCGGTGATAACGACAAAGCCATATTCGGTGCTGGGTCTGACCTACAGATTTTCCATGATGGAAATAATAGTTTTATAAACGAACTAGGCGCAGGAAACCTGACAATAAAAGCTAGTAATACTTTGTACCTAATGAGTGGAGACTCAGAATCTTATGCTACATTTACAGCTAATGGTGCGTCTACGCTTTATCACGACAACGCCGCCAAACTAGCCACAACATCAACAGGCATAGACGTTACTGGCACAGTGACTGCTGATGGGCTTACTGTGGATGGGGATGTTAATATAAATGATGCCTCTCCTACTATTACTATTACAGACACAGACGGTTCAACAACAGGCTTTGTATCAGCTACAAATACAACTGTTAGGTTTGGCGCAAGTACAGCTGATAAGACACAGCTTTATACAAGTAACTTATTAAGACTGAATATTGACACTAACGGAGACATCAGCTTCTACGAGGACACAGGCACAACGGCAAAAATGGTGTGGAAGAGTGCTGATGAACGGCTTGGTATTGGGACGAGTAATCCTAGTTCACAGTTACACTTATCTAAAGCAGGTGGTACATTAATTAAGTTAGGTACTTCTTTAAACACTTCTGAGATTGAGGCAAGAGAAGTTGGTAATTCTAATAG